>JGI10211J34971_10004850_pt1 | contig 10615 bp, 4 predicted proteins | sample Etolagsediment_FD_34971 | JGI IMG/M metagenome (IMG submission 34971)
CAAAAATGCCATTCGGCCTGTTTGCCGCAACGCTCTTCATTGCAATCTCAACATATGCTGAGGAAATCTACATCGTGAAAACAATAGAGGAAACGGGTGCCACTACACCGTCTGAGACCTTTGCCATCAGTGGATCGACCGTTATGCAGGCGGAGGATGCTGGAATCAACTCCGGTCGCGCAGAGATCGTAGAGCAGGATTCTTTCGTCGGCAAGAAGGGGGTCTCGCTCAAACCGGGTTTGGCCACTAATGTTGGGGCACTCGATACCGAACCGGATCTGGTCTTCAAACTGCTCGCTTCCCGGGCCGGGCGCTACGTGATCAGCACGCACGCAGCCACCGATGCCAGGGGCAGCGAGGCGATGCGCCAGGCCAAAAACAAGCATGATTCACTCCCCTTGATGATCGCCGTCGGCGATGGCCGTCCAACCAGACGCATGGTATTCGTGCCGTGGAGTTCTGCCGAGAGCTGCAGACAGACGACGGGCAAATTCGATCTCAGCGGACAGGAGCAGGAGATCCGCATCTGGTTGCCGGAGGGGGTGCGTCTCGACTACCTGGAAGTTAGTCCTTACATCCCTCCGGAAGTGCCGAAGGCCGCAATCGACTACCGGCCAACGGTCGTTCCGCCGGCTTCCCGGCCGCGCATCTGGGTGAATGAGCAGTCACTGCCCAAGGTGCGGACGAACCTCACAAAAGGGGAGAATGCGCCCCTCTGGGACCAGGTCAGAAAAGCGGCGAGCGATCCGTTCGAATTCGAGGTTGAACCGGGTGCTGAAATTGGTTACAACGCAAAGCTCGAGGAAGCGGCCGTAACCAAAGCCTTTGTCTACCTGATGAACGGCGACGAGCAGCACGGTAGAGAAGCGGTAACGCTGATGCGCGCCTACCTCGCTGCCGTCGAATTCGGCAACCTCCTCGATATCACCCGAGAGATCGGCCGGGCCATCTATTCGGCCGCACAGGTCTACGACTGGTGCTACGACCTGATGTCACCCGAAGACCGGGACAGTATCCACCACAATCTCATGCGCCTGGCCGATACCATGGAGATCGGCTGGCCGCCGTTCAAGCAGGAGATCATCAACGGCCACGGCAACGAAGCCCAGGTCAACCGCGATCTGCTCTGCATGGCCATCGCCCTCTACGACGAGGATCCGGTGCCGTATCAGTACTGCGCCTACCGCATCCTCGAAGAGCTGGTGTCTATGCGCGCCTTCGAATACCAGTCCCCTCGCCACAACCAGGGCGTCAGCTATGGTCCCTACCGGTTCGGCTGGGATATGCACGCCGCCTATCTCTTCTACCGCATGACCGGCGAACAGGTCTTCGACGACAACATCGCAGAGGTCTACAAATTCTGGCTTTACATGCGCCTGCCCAACGAAGAGACCCTCCGGGACGGCGACGGATTTTCCGACGGCAGACCCGCCCATCTCGGGGCCACCTCCCTGCTCAGCTACGCCTATGACAACAATCCTATCATCAAGCGCGACTTTGAACGCCAGGGAGGCCTGCCCCACGACCCGATCCTGGTGCTGCTGCTAAACGACCCGGATCTGGAGGCGGCCGATGATTTCAGCACACTCCCCCTCACCTGCGATTTTGGTCCGATCCTCGGCTCAATGGTCGCCCGAACCGGCTGGAGCATGGACCCGAGCGCATCCGATGTGGTGGTCGAAATAAAGGGCGGGGGATACCATTTTGGCAATCATCAGCACTCCGATGCCGGCAGCTTCCAGATCTATTACCGCGGGCTACAGGCGGTCGATCTGGGACAATATCTTTTTTATGGAACGCCCTATGACTACAACTTCTGCAAGCGCTCGATCGCGCACAGCATGATGCTGGCTGTCGATCCGGACGAAAAATTCGGCCGCACCCCTGCAAACGACGGCGGCACCCGCTTTGTTCAGTCCAACCCCGATACGCCAGAGCAAGCGCGCACAGACCCGAGATTCGCCAACGGCCGTGTCGCGTCAGCCGACTTTGGCCCATCCGCACAGCGGCCATTCTACAGCTACTTTTCGGTCGATCTGGCATCGGCCTACAGTGAGAAAATCGAGAGCTACATCCGCACCTTCTGCTTCCTCAATCTCGACGACGCCCGGACACCGGCGGTGCTGATCCTCCTCGACAACATGACCACCGCCAGACCGGAATTCCGCAAATACTGGCAGGTCAACAGCCTCAACCCACCGGAGATCACCCCCGACGGCGTCATTCTCAGAAACAGCGCTCTCGGGATAAGCGGCAAAGTCGATCTTCGCATGCTGCAGCCGGAGGCGAATGAACGGCACCTGAAAATCCTGAGCAGTGAGGAAGCCAACAGCGTGTTCGGGCAGTTCTTCACACCCCCCAAACCCGACCGACCGGAAGCCAACGGCCATCGCGTCATGTTCTCCCCCGCCAGCGAGCAAACCGACGATCTGTTTCTGACGGTCATGTCGATTGCGGACGAACAGGCGCCGGAGTTGCCGGTGGAGCTTGCGACACTCCCCGAGGCCTTCGTTCTCACCCTGGCCGATCGGGTGGTGGTCTTAAGCAGGTTCGGCAAACTGCTCACCCAGACGCTACAGGTGGACGTCAGGGGCGACGCCAACTGCCAGCTGCTGCTAACCGGCCTGGCTCCGGGCGCATGGAGTATCCGCGACCAGGATGGAAAGGTCCAGTTCAACACCCGCGTAAATGCCCATCGGAATACCGCCTTCTTCGTGGTTCCCGGAGGGACATACACGATTCAGCCCAAAGCCATCCCTGGCGCGGCCGAATACCAGGCCGCACCGAATTTTATACCGACTCTATAGCATAAAATGGGGTATGGGCGTTGAGGTTTCAGCCGCATGTGATGGAGGCAGTAGAGATGCCGCAGCCTGCGTGGGCGAAATGATGGGGAATATAGAACAGTTTCTGCAGAAAAATCAGTTGGTTTTGATGGAGGCTTCCGTCGTAGAGCAGTTGCGGCGATCCGGCGAGGTCCATTTGCACAAAACGCTTGCCAATGCACCGTTGATCTACGAAGAGGCTGGCAGGGCCGCTCTGAATAAGATCTACCAGAGTTATATCGATATTGCGGTAGAGGCCGACCTGCCCATTCTTCTGTGCGCGCCGACGTGGAGGGGGAGTTGGTCAAGGGTTTGCGATGCGAATATCCAGCAGGGGATCAATATCGACGCGGCGCGTTATATGCAGAAGTTGCGGGATGCGCAGACGGAAGATGGCGTTGCTATCAAAATTGGCGGTATGATCGGATGTAAGAATGACTGTTACAGACCGGATGAGGGACTATCCGCTGCCGAGGGGCGGAGGTTTCACACGTGGCAGGTCGAACAGCTGGTGCAGGGTGGGGTGGACTTTTTGATTGCAGCGACGTTGCCCAATGTAAAAGAGGCGCTCGGGATCGCCAGGGCAATGGAGGGGACGGGATTGCCGTATGTCATCAGCTTTGTGATCTCCCGCGACGGGCGCGTGCTGGACGGATGCAGTTTGAGCGATGCGGTAGAGCTCATTGATACCAACGTGGAGCATCGGCCGCTCGGTTATATGGTCAACTGCGCTCATCCGTCATTTTTGTGTCCGGAGGAGCAGCCCGCAGCCCTTTTCGACAGGCTAATCGGATATCAGGCGAATGCCTCTTCGTTGGATCACTGCGATCTGGACGAGGCCGGTCAACTGGAAGTCGATGATGTGGCGGAGTGGGGCGATTTGATGCTGGCGCTCAACCGCCGGTACGGGGTGCAGATACTCGGCGGCTGTTGTGGCACGAACGGCGATCATTTGCAGTATGTCGCCAGTGGGGGGGAAACTTGTAGAGGTTGAATCCGACCCACAAACCCTCCGGCAACGCGGGGCAACTCCATATACGAAAATTCGCAACAATCTTCTATATATTTACACTTTGCAGACAGAGACACCTCAATTACATCCGGTCACCAAGGTGCACAGTCATGACACGACAGCATAAATACCGAGCGCTCTTGCTGGGCTGCGGTCCCCGCGCCGGGGCACACGTCAAGGTCTATCCCGATATCCCGACCATCGACCTGGTAGCAGTCTGCGAGCGGGACACCGAGCGCAGGGAGCGATTCATGTCCCAGTGTGGGATTGATGCTGGCTTTGAAGACTACGAGGCCGCACTCCGACAGATCCGACCGGATATCCTCCACATTGTGACGCAGCCGACGCAGCGCGTCTGGGAGGTCGAATGCGCCATAGAGGCCGGGGTTCGCGCGATCATCCTGGAAAAGCCGATTGCGCTTCGTCCCTCAGAACTTGCGCGCCTGAGTGAACTGCACGCATCGTCGGGCGTCGAGATCATCACCAATGCACAGCGCCGCTATTTCCCCGAAGCTCGTGACGGCGTGCTGACGGATATCCTGCATAACCGGCTGGGCCAGCTCTACTGCATTCGCTGCAGCACCAAGGGGAATCAGATGGGCATGGGACCGCACCTGATGGACTGGCTGATGCTGCTGCTCGACGAAGCTCAGCCCGAATCGGTCTGGGCGATGGCCTACGGGGTCAGCGATGAGAGCTATCAAGCGACCCATCTGGCGCCGGAGCATCTGTTCGCGCAGTACTGGTTCCCGGATGGCCCGCGCGCTTTCTTTGACTGCGATCCGGATGCCCTTGGCACGCCAGAGGATGTGAAGGGATTCAACCTGCACTACGACTTCCTGGGTACCGAGGGTCGACTGTATCTGACGCAGAACGGCGACTACTGGTACCAATCCCAGGATATGCCCGAGCCGCAGTTCCACAAAAGCAGCGACACAAACCAGGATATAGGACAGCGCGATCTAACCGCCGCTGTGGCCCGGTGGTTGGATGACGGAACACCCCATCTGAACCGATTCTACGTGGGCCGCGCCGTGGCCGATGCCCTGTTTGGCGCACAGCAGTCGGCCCATGAAGGCCGGCGTATCGCGCTACCTCACACCTTCACCGACGATCAGTGGACGGCGCTGCGCCACCGAGCTGCGCGTGACAGCTAAGGCTGAGGCGTCATTGAGGCATACCGACGCAATCAGGTCGGCTCCATGTAGAAGCAGTCGGCCTGCAAAGTGGCCAGACCGATCTGCGAACGACCCTGGGTCAGATAGGTGCCGTATTCCTCGGTCCGGGCCGTCCCCCCGCCGTATCCCTCATACCACATGAAATACGTGTCTCCCACCTTCTCCACCGTGGTAAACCAGATGGCACCCTCGTCCCAGACACCTTCATTGCCGCGGCTGAAGATGGGATTCCCGCCGTACTTCTCCCAGGTAATCAGATCCCGCGAAATGGCCAGACCCGCATCCCACGGGTAGTCGTTGAATCTGTCCGAGCCGCAGTACACCATGTAGTAGATGTCGCCCTCGCGGAAGATGCGAGGAGTCTCCACGGTGCGGCTGTCCCAGGCCCCCTCCGGACCGGCTGATAGGATCGCTCCACCGGTCCACTCCTCAAACTGCACGCCATCGTCGGAGTGGGCCGTCCACAGCTCAAAACCCTGTGTGCCGGCGCGCTCCTTCCAGTAGAACAGATGGAAGACCCCATCCCGATACACCACCTCGGGACCGCCGCCGATCATCACCGGATTGCCGGCATGCTTCTCAAACCGCACGCCGTCATCCGAAGTGGCCAGACAGACGGAACGACTGCAGGTGGGGGAGACCGCCGAGTAGTAGAGATATACGCGTCCATCCACCAGGACGGTGGCCGGATCCAGCGCGTGCACTTCATCGGGCGTGCCCGGACCACCCACGTCGATGATCGGCTCGGGACGGATATCCCAGTTGATGCCATCAAAGCGATCGGCCGAAATCGTAGCCACACCTATGCGATCGTGGCCATCCGCCTGGCCGCGGAAATACATATACCAGGTATCTCCCAGACGCAACAGATCCGGATTGGCCGTCTGCGCGGCACGCCAGGTTCCGGGCTCGGCCGGGAACACCGGATTTTCGGGATGGCGTTTCCAGACGAGAGATCTGCTCACTATCTGCTCCTTTCAGTATCAGGCCGCTCGTGTCGGCCGCGATGGCGTGCGGCGCTCGATATTTCTCAAAGGCCCGAGGTTGTCCGGCTGTTCAGGCCAGCCATTGCCTATGGTCTCTCGGCGTATGCCGTGACTTCCCTGACCCGACACTGCCCGATAGGGGCTGGCAAGCCCGCTGCAGCGGTTGTCCCGTGCTGACTCATCTTCCCCACGCGGAGCGCAACCGGGTCCTCCGGACAGAGCGAACGGACAAACGTCTTCAAGAGCGTCCAGGACGTGCCGTCCGGCGATACCGACAGACGCAGCAGATGGTCGTCCAGACTCATGCGCAACCGGACATCGCCATCCGGACCGACGAGCGACGGGTAGAACCACTGGCACCAGTCCTGGTCCACGCCCATGCGTCCCTCGCCCGGGCGCGCGTACAGGCGTATGGTCAGGCCCGGCCAGACCACCGCCAGACCCGGACCCCAGGTCATCCCTCCATCGGACCCAACATTCAGCCACACCTCAATGCACTTCACACCGGAAGGAAGGGGGCGCTCCAGGTAGAGCGACTCGTGCGCCTGGGCCTCCAGCACGGCACCATCGGGGCCCGGGGTGACGGTAACCGTTGGGTCGGAGGCGTGCACGGACCACTCCTCCGGCAGCACCGGCCCCGCAAACTTCTCTGAAAAAACGACCTGCAGATCGAGCTCGTCGGGCAGGGCGGGTCGGGCCGCAACCTGGCGCGGAGTCTCGTCGAGGAGCAGCAGCCAGCCGCGGGCGGACGGGATGGGTATGGACGCGCCGGGGCGAAAGAGCGCCTCATCCTGGAAGCCCGCGAGCGGCGGAGCGTACAGGGTGGCGCGCGCGGGATCGAGCCCGAGTGCATCCCAATCTACCGTCAGGGAAACGTCCGTACTCTCGCCCGCCCAGCTGGCAATGGCGACGAGCGTGGCTCCATCGCCAACGTAAACAGTGGCCGGGATGTCGTCACGGCCGGTCGTCACCGGGCAGTCTGCCTCCCAGTAGCCCACCATGCGGGCCTCGGAAATACCGAACTCATCCCACAGCTTCCACAGGGGCAGGGCACTGTTGGACCACGGCACGCGGGCGGTCATCCCGTAGACCATTCCACGCCAGGGATTGCCGCCGCACTGGAGCATATCGCCCATGAGACCGTAGGGGATCCCCGAAATCTCGGTGAGCCAGAAGTCGGGAGAGCGATCGTAATCAAACCCCTCGCCAAACCAGAGGCGATCTATATAGGGGAAGAACTCCATGTACTGGTTGGCCGGACCGCGCGAGAACTGCGTGTTGGAGTGGAGGTCGATAAGGCTGTGGGGACGTTGCCCTTTGAGGATCTTGCGAACCCGCTTCAGGATGCGGCGGTCGAAGGACACGTCGTCCACGTAGAGGCCGTCTATCTCGACGTTGCGAGCCAGCCAGTTGAGGTCCTCCAGGTAGTAGTTATACCAGCGCGAGGCCCCGGTGTTGACGACTGCGGCGCAGGGCTCTCCATTGGGGAACGGCTGATACCACGCGGGGCTGTAGTCCGAGCCCAGGTGCTCGCGGAGCCAGGGGTAGCCGCCGCCGACTCCGGGGGCGATCACCTCGTGCCCCAGGCTGCGCAGAGCGGGCATCTCGATGACGTGATTGGTGATCTCGCGAAGGGTGTAGTAGATCTTGACGCGCATGTCGCGCTCGTGGGCCGCATCGACGTAGGCGCTCAGCCTGTCGGTGGCGAGAAACGGGTAGTTGATAAAGGGATTCAGCTCATTGCCGTGGTGGATGTTGACGATATTGCCGCCGCGCGTCTGGACCGTGTCCAACGGCTCGTACGCGTGGTAATAGCGCTCCCGGAAGTGCGCGGCCGGATCCAGATCCTTCACCGGTGTCACCAGCAGCGCAAACTCAAAGGGGACCGTCTCGCCGGCTTTCAACTGCCTGGGGCCGGAGTAGACGCGGGCGACCACGCGCCCGGCGTCGGCATCGCGGATGGTGCAGCCCCCCTGTCCACCGTTGTCCCAGCTGTCGGGTGGCTCGAGCTGCCCGAGGGCCCGGTAGAGATTCACGAGGGGCCCGCAGTAACTCGCGCCGCGCAGCTCGCACTGCACCCCCGCGTGGACATCGCCCATCCAGAAGGAATCGTAGTAGATCTCGCCGCCCCACTTCCAATCCCATTCAGATGGCCGCTTGCCGCCATCGTGGTCGATGCCCATCAGATACGGGACGGCATCGGCGCGGAACGGTAGAGCCAGGACAACGTCCTCCAGACGCGTGTCGCGCTCCGCAATGAGGCTGGTAGTGAAGGTGACGTGCCCGTCGAACTCCATGCGGGCGCGCGTCGCCATCGTCAGGTCTCCGGATTCACCGCGCGCCTCCCACTCGACAACGCCATCCTTCTGGTTGGTGAACTGCACGGGCGACCAGGACCAGGATCGCTGCGCCCCGGCGGTCGTGACCCCGAGCGACACCGAGCCGTCGAGCAGCTCGATGTCGCCGGCGCGGATGCTCGCGGGGAGTCCGTTGGGGCCCACGGTCAGGTCGCGTCCCAGGCACCCGACCCTCGATCCGTCGAGGGTCATGGGGGTGTAGGGCTCGACCAGCTCATCATCGAGCGCAATGGTGGAGTCGAGCCACCGAAGACGAGAGAATCTGTGCGGGTTCGAGTCACCGCGATCTTCAAGCACTTCTTTGCCGACCAGCACGACGACGGTCACCTCGGTCGCCGACGCGTTCGCGGGAGCGACCGTAACCCGCCCGACATACGTGCCGGGTTGCGCATCCGCTGGCAGATCGAGGCCGCACCACAGCGGGGCGACGCATCCCGTGGGCACCGACACACTCTTCACCAGCGGTTCGCCAGTCCAGTCGGTCCCGCCCAGATTGAAGCACCGCAGGCGCTCCGCGGGCAGAGTCGCCCCGTCATCGCCGCGGAAGTCGGAGAAACGCACGTCCACCTCGTCGAGCCCCTGGCGCGCAGCCCAGATGCCGAGCTGGAAGGCGAGGTATTCCCCGCGTTGGGCTTCCACGCAAAGCGTATCGACGGAGGCGTTCTCGATCCAGCGCAGGGGCAGATCATCCGGCATCCAGATCGGATGTTCGCGGCCCTCGAGGAAAACGAGGTACTCCTGGTCGGGGTGACGCTCCCGAAGCGCCGCAACCTCCTCGTCGGTGGCAACAATCTCCATGGGGTCCAGACGGCTGAACTCGGTCCGGGCCTCAATGGCGGCCACTTCGGCAGTCGGCAGGCGAGTCCATGCGTCCGCGGCAAGGCCCTCGATGCTGAGTCCCACCTCGGCGCGCCAGGTGGCATCAGCGGTAGCTTCGGGCTCGAGGTAGGTACCGGTGTATCCCCCCCAGTGGTCCTGGACTGTGTAGGGCAGATAGTAGAGATGATACTCGCCCGGGCCGGCGGTCGGCTCAAAGACGACATCGGCCGCGATTCGGGTGATATTCAGGGCCACCGCATTGGGGATGGGCTCATCGGCAGCAGTTGTCACAATGATGCGTTTCGCTTCGGGGTCGCGATCCCGCCTCCGCCACTCCACGTGGGCGCGCACGGCCTGATTTTCGACACCGACCCGGAGTACTGCCCGATGGTTTCCCAATGACTCCGGCCACGGCTGGACCGGCACGCGGTACGGAACACTCTGAGCTTCCACGATGACCCCTCCTACTAGCGCGCAAACGAGGAGCGCAAACGCGCGCGCGCTTCGGAAAAAAGTGTGTCGCATCATCCCCCCAGGGGAACGTCCAGTTCCGTCTTCATAGCCTTTCTTAGATCATCCCATTTCCGAAGAGGAGTAAAAGCCGCGACGCGTACCTGCCATCGCGATTTGCTTCGAGACTGCCGCCCTCTTCTCCTATATACTCGGTGTCACGTAAGCAGATTCCCCACCGACATGGATCTCTACCGGCTGCAGATACTGCCGGATCGTGGCTGGATCCGGGGTCATGCCAAGCCCGGGCCCAGTCGGTAGATGCAGCAATCCATCGTCGTCGATGCTCAGCGTTTCGGTCGTGAGCGCTGTCGCCAGTGGACTGGCCTCCAGAGGATACTCACAGAGCCTGGAGTCCTCCAGCCCGGCAAAGGGCTGCAGCGATGCGCTGAGCGCCAAAGGGGTCGTAAACGTGTGATTGACATAGATCACGCCGCGCTCCTCGGCGTAGCGGGCTATCTCGTAGGCGGAACTCAATCCGCCGATGCGACCGGCGTCCACCTGCACATAGCCCACACCACCAAAGTCGATCAGATTGCGGGCACCGAACGGTTCATGAGCCCCCTCGCCAGCGGCGGTGCGCAGTGGATCGCGCATCCGTTGCCCCAATTCGCGATACGCCTTGAGCGCGCCGGAGACAAAGGGCTCTTCCAGCCATAGCACACCGCATTCCTGCAGCACAGGTAGCCGCAAGGCCGCTGCCGCCACATCCTCGCCCCAGATGGTGCCGGCATCAATCAGCAGTGCCACCTCCGGCCCCAGTCCCTGGCGGGCCGCACGCACATGCGCCTCATCTGCGGCCAGATCCCCCCCAAAAGAGCCCCAACCGAATTTGGCAGCGCGGAAGGCACCGGCGGCAATGCGCTCTGCCTTGCGCTGTGTCTCCTCTGCAGTCTCACCAAACAGCACCGAAGCATAGGCCGTCTTT
>JGI10211J34971_10004852_pt1 | contig 10611 bp, 10 predicted proteins | sample Etolagsediment_FD_34971 | JGI IMG/M metagenome (IMG submission 34971)
AACAGTATAATGGACTATATATCTTTTGTCAAGGAAATTTTCAACTTTTTTTTCTTTTATTTCTAAATCATGATCAGAAATACGGTAACTAAAACGAATTTCTTTAGTAACTCTTTTTTGAGATTTCTTCTTTTTAGATTCTCGATATTTCAACTTACCATAATCCAAAATTTTACAAACAGCTAATTTTCCGTGCTGTTCAGGAGCCATCTCAACTAAATCTAAATCCATTTCTCTGGCCATTTCAACGGCCTCTTTTAATTCTACCCCTCTTTGTATCCCCTCTCCTTCAGGAAGTACAAGATCTACTCTATTCGATTTAATTTGATAATTAATCTTGTGATCTTTGCTCATTAGCGATTTTTTAACCTTTCATAAAATTTAATTGTATTTTCATCTGTGTCTCTAAATTCTATAGACACTTTAATATCAGGAATTATTGAACCAAGTATACCTTCTACATCTTTAAATGGCAACCATGACGGATAGGGCGAAAACTTCTCTGTAGATTCTACTACTGAAAAAAGAGCATTTCTACGCAACATTTTTCTGCATCCACTTTTAACCATCTCGATTGCTTCTTCTTGTTTCATCATTTTTACCTTTATAAGCCAATTAGTAGAAAGCACAATCCCAAAATTAGATACAAGAGAGGAATCTCCTAAAATAAAAGACTTTTCTAAATCAGTGTTTCTTGGCTTTTTTATCTCTTTTTTTTCTTTTTCTTCCACTTTATTATACTCTTCACAACTTTTGGATAAATCATATTTAGACTTAAAAGACCTAATAGCAGCTTTATTTAATAAATGACTAAAATAAAAATTACCTTCTTTATCCTGTCCTCTTAAAAAATCTATATAATTCTCAAAAAAGAAAATTATATAATCTTTCATCATTAACCAATGAAAGGTCCCAAAAGCTTCCTCTAAAACGCTCCTGGCTCTATTAATATCTATTTGAGCAGGAACTCTTTGCAAAAGCAACTCCTCATTGTATTTTTCTCTATATAAATATACAACATAAAAGAAAACATCTGCTGTATTCCATTCTAAAATAGGTTTATCCCATCTCATGCCCGTGTATTTAGGTTTTTCTATATCTAAATAATCCAGAGTTTTTGGATATCTACCAGAAACAGCAAAACCTTCATCATTATCTTGTATTATATCATTCTCTGATAGTTTGTCAATAACTTTTTTAGATTTTTTAGATTTTTTAGATTTTCTCTTACGAGAATCTGTAAAATTAGGTCTTTCTCCTGTTACTTTTTCAAAGGCATCCTTCATCATTTTGTTAACCATATCATTCATCCTATTCTGGCCTTTCTATAATAAACTCTTCCTCTGTTTTATATATTCTTTCTCTTTTGCGACTATGACCTTGCAAATATCTGCAACCGTCCATAAAATCTACAGCTATAGCATCTTGTTTACCTGGATAAGTTCTTAGAATACGACCTATCCTCTGTAATGCTCTAGTAGGAGATTTTCCACCACCTGCTAAAATAAGGGTATCAAGAGGTTTACAATCTACCCCCTCGTCAAAAATAACACTGGCAATAGTGACACTGGGGTCCCCTTCTCTCATCTTGTCTAAATGAGATGCTCTTTTTTTCTTACCCGTTCCTCCATAGAGAAAAGTACTATCTGGAATCATATTTTCTAGCAATTTTCCATGAGCCACTTGCTTAACTAATATAAGTATCTTTCTTCCCTGAGAACGAAAGTAATTAGCAAAATTCAAGATTGAATTATTTCTCATTTCATTTTCTACAATTGCCTTTTTGTAAACAGTTACATAAGGGGATTTTCCTATACCCCTCATATTGTTCATATTACAAAAATATATATGAGGTCGAACAAGATATCCTCTTTGTATCAAAAAAGATGCAGATATATTTGCTATCATTTTACCAAAACAGGCATCTATTAAAATGTCATCTCCCAGATCTCTCCAAGGCGTTGCTGAATTATGAACAAGAACTCCATTCACGACAAATGAAGGATGCCCTTCCATTTCTAAATCATAGACGTAATCACTATATTCTTCCTCTACTATCTTGTTAATAATATATTCATTACAATTAATATTTTTAAATTTCTTTACTTCTCCATTTCTTCCTATATTATTTCCTAATAAAGAATTCATAGAAAAAATCACTTGATAACTATCTCTCTTTGCAAATATCTGCCTTCCATTTATAATGCCTCCTTTTTGAGGTTTTCTAATAGATAGACTAGAAGATACTCCTAAGCTTCTTAATAAACAAGAAAAATCGTTAGCCAAACAAATAGATGTTGTAGTATATCTGGCCTCTTTTCTATTCCTATCTTGTTTTGATGAAAAACATCCATCAGACATCATCATTCCATTAATAAGTTTCATCTTATAAAACTTATCCCATTTAAAAATTATTTCTGATGGAATAGTTTTTTCATAACAATATTTCTTACCTAAAAAATATTTCATCAAACAAGATAAAAGTGCACTTGAAATTCTTACTTCGCTAGAAGCTCCTTCCATTTTTCGTATTTTTGGATTTACAGATATAACCCCTATGCTATTGACATAATTTATGAATTCCTCCAAAATAGAATTTTCAACAGCAAAATTAATCCTATTTCCATCGAACCATCCATCTCCAATGAAAAATCCTATCAAAAAAGATATAGATCTAAAACTGAAATGAGGATATATACATACCCCATTCGCTCCTTCGGTATATATTTTTTCTGGTTTTGGTAGTATATCCTTATATTTAATATATGTCTTTAAATCTATTCCCGAATTTCTCCTAATTATATGATAAAACCTGCTCTTTGACATCCCCAGGTCTGAATAAATCAAACCCTCTAACCTAACTTTAACCCTAATCTTATCAGGATTTCTATAATTTTTTAGTAAAATTTGAAATATATCAAAATCTTTTACATCATCTTTATTCCAATTCTCTCCATTATCTGCTAATAACAAATCTTTTCGTTTAATATCACAAGATTTTAAACATTCAAAATCAGATCTGTTTCTGTCACTACTCCTAGGTATACAAAAAACAGAATGATCATCTGTTACAAGTATGTTATTCTTACCCCTATAATATATTTTCCTAATCTTTTTATCACACTTATGTCGTATTATTTTATTAATTTTTTTCCAGACAAATTCCTTACCGATATTATCCCATCCTCTTGATTCTATATCTAAACTAGAAATATCTATTATCTCATAATTTTGTTTCCGAAATAAAAGTAAATCAGAATATTCTTCTACATCTTCCCATAAATCTTCTATAGATCTTATATCTCCATCTTCATATATCCATCCGTATAACTCCAGATTAGAAGAAGGTCCTACCGACAAACCATATCTATATTGACAAGAAATAGAATTATCTGAAATTATTTGACAAGTTTCAGCTGCCCAGTGTTGCACCTCATCACAAATCATCAACCTACTATCCTGTATTAAATCTTTAATATCTTTTCTCATATCAGAAATATCAGTATTATCTTTAGTAACATCTTCATCATCAAACTTTTTCCAGACACCCCCTAACGCCCTAACAGCAGTTTGGTTGGTCATAACTGTTATATCTTCAATACTCTTTTCTCCACCGCCGACCATGCCCACTTTAACAGGTATTCTATGATATCTTACAAATCGTTCTATCTCATCTTTCGCCTGTTTTAACAAATCAATTGAAGGGACATAAAATACAGTAGGAGAAACTCCAAGACCAGCGATAATCCCACTGGCTATTGCAGTATTGTGATTAATCATTCCATTAGAAACAAAACTATGAGTTTTAGGAATGACAAAATCATAATTGTCAGATTCGCAAACTTCTATGCTTTTTATTTTATCATAATAATATTTTTCATCAATAACTTCTATCAATTCTGCAATAAGACTTTTCAACCTACTATAACCAGGATGAAACGCGCCTTCTTCTTGATAAATAAATCGATATTCTGCCCATTTTACGAAAGACGATAAGCTGCTTCTGCCTGGATTTCTCCAATAAGACCTATCAGACCATGATCTAAGAACATTTATTTTCGTATTACTCTCTTCTTCGATAATCCTTCTATACTTTTTACTTCCTAAAATATCTTTGATTATAAATCTAATTTCTCTAATCTTGCTATTTTGATTATAAATTAAATCCTTATTCGAATTATTTTTCCTATTAATAAAGTCACTATAATATTTATATGACTTTTCTCTTTTGTACCCCTCTGGGTCGAAACCTATAGTACCTATAAATTTTTTAATAAAATCCCTATATATAGTTAAAACAAAACAATCTCTGCAAGTAGTTTTCTTTTTTCTCTTAGATGAAACTATCCCCATATTCAAAAGAATATAATGTATTTGGTCTATTAATTTCTCATTTGATAAACCTAAAGTAATACTCATTTTTTTTTCATCCACTTCTACGCAACCATCTGTTTCATAAATGCCCCTTAAAAAAGCAGCAATCACAGGCTTCTCAGAAGTCCTAATAGACAATGGTATTTTTTTAGTATGAGCCAAACAATAATCAACGCCTCTATTTAATAAACTTTTTCTATATTTAGTATTATGCACGCAAACACTTCTAGTACTTTCTCTTCTTTTGTCAAAATAAGTACTAGATTTCATACCATTTTCATCAGCAAACGCACATACATATTCTTCAATATGGTCATCCGCTGTAGTAATCTGTATGCCATTTTTTTTACTTAAACTTCCGTCTCCATATAAAAGACCTAAAAGATAGGCTTCCTCTATACTCCATTCGCAATTACTTCCAAACATATTCTGATTTTTAGATAAAACAATAATATCATTATCTGTTATTTTATCTAATCTTTTCCACTCAAAACCACCATCATCACCAACAACAATAATTCTGTGGTTAGGAGTTCCAGTCAAAGAATAACCATACGAAGTTGTTATTTTTATAGAATCTCTCACCCCATCTCTATAGATATGAGAAGAAACATCTTTATCACTGTCCCCTAGAGGAGTATAAACATTTATTTGTTTTTCCCTATACTCTTCGCTAGTCATACCCTCTTCAATTTCACCTATTTCAATCATCCCTTCTTCTGTAAGACATAAAGATTCCTCATTTTGGCACTTGCCTCCTCCTGTCGCACACTTGATAATCCCTCTTTCTTTACCATTTTTCTTTACAACACTTTCTATAATATGCTGCTGATAATCTCTAGGCTCGAATTCATCAGACATATTATATATATTACTCTTCTCTGTTTTTTTGCGTATATCAATACAATTATATTGAACATTATTCTTTTGAAGATATATAAAAGCCTTATGCAAAAGACCTGTTGGAAAATGTAAAGAATTCTTTTTAATATGACATCTACAACTGGCTTGATTCCAGCATACAGTGCTTACTCTACCATCCCAATTCTTCTTCCATTCAGGGACATTTTGTCCATCAGTATGTTTTTTCACCATCCAGTAAGCATTTTCAGGGAGATAACCTAATTCTCTCTTAAACCCCTGATAAACATCACTGTCCATTCTTCCATCGATATAAGTGACAGTATGATCCACTCTTAAAACGATTGTTCCAGACAAATTAATTACCTCAACTCATTAATACTAACATCATCTACTACTAACCCCAGTTGAGGCAGTAATTTCTTCTTTTTCTTTTTTTTATTCTTCTTTTTATCTTTATTATTAAACATAGGAAGAGGATTTTCAAGAGTTGGATAATCCTTAAAGTCAGATGACATTTTTCTAAAAGAAGTGGTTTCAATGATTTTCATTTTTACTCTTAATCTCCCCGTATCTCCGATACATTTTTGTTTTTACTACTTTAATCTTGTCTAGTGCTTTACCGTATCTTCCATCCACTAAATCACTTATGGCAAATTTAATGGAAATCATAATATCCACCATAGATTGTTTCTTTTCTTTATCAGGAATTGTTACTAATTTTTGCTGAACTCCTAATAATTTATGATAAGCTACTATATGCTTACCCTGTTTTTCAATAAAATTAACTATATTCTCAAGCATATTTAAAGTGCGATTGAGAAATTGCTCATATTCTGCATTATCCATATTACTACCTCTTTACATACTTTAAAAATATGCAAAGATTATAACATCCTATTTTTCACTTTTCAACTACCAAATTCTATTAGATGATAAAAGTGCTTGAATCGTCTGATTTGGAGATGGTCCCGTATCATTAAATTGACTGTCTTTTAGCCTTAAAAGCACGTTAAATGGTACTCCTGGGTCTTTTCCACTTTCTATTCTTTTTTTCTTTGTTTCTTCAACTTTATTCCAGAATTCTTGCACATATGGTTGTAAACTCTTATATGTAGACCAATCTGAACCTCTAGTTGGCTCTAACATCTGTTCGGTTAATCCCCAAACCCAGAATGGAGTTCCATAATTAGGATAAATATTCTGAGCAATTTTATGATTTCTTATATGATTATCTATTCTCTTAGGGATGACACAAAGAAGTTCCATTCCTAAAATATTAATTAATAACATTTCAAAATCATTCAATTCTTCATCCGATAAGGTTAGTTCTAATAAACCATAATATTTTACATAGATATCGCTTTCATATATTTCTTTAATTGTTTCAAGAGGAGACAGCCCATGAGCTTTAATAGCCTCTATAAAAAGAAAAACATTTTGTATCACATGATTTTCAATATCATTAAGCAAAATATAATCTTCTGGTTCTTCACAATATCTTGCTATATCTATATCATTCCTATCTATTAAATAAATATCCACATTCTTTAAAGCCCTATCATTTATAGGACAAACGATATTTCTCATAAGACCCCATATTAGAGGTTTACTATAAAGAGTTTGTTTAGTTGGTTCTCCCAATTTCGTATAAAAAGACCCTTCTCTATAAAGAAAAGACCTTAACCTAGTTGCAATAGTTATTAAAAAATTATCTTCTTCTTCAAGAGTATCAAATAAAGCTTCACCAATAATAGATTCTGAGGATTTAATATACTCATATACTATCTTATAAATAGTATGTAAAATATTATTAGTATCTCCTATAGTCAGAGCAGATTCTGATGAATCTAATTCAAAAGTAATTGACACATCAACAAAAGGAACTCCCCTATGATGACAAAGATTTTTTAATATGGTCTTTGCTAATACAAAATCGCTAACATTATATTTCATATATTATCCCTTTTTCTTAGGTTTTATATTATATTTTTCTATTTCTTCTAAACTCATTCCCATAGCAAGTAATAAATCGTCATGAGTGTCGATTTCATTAAGAAATTTAACCGTATCTCGTATTTCTTTGAGAGTTATTTTGCTTCTAGGCTTTTTACTAATAGAAGATCTAGGTTTTGGTTTTGGTTCAGGTTTTGATTTACTCACAATCCCCATTTCTTCATCTAACTCTTTTTTTGCATTTTCTATCTGTTTTTCTGATTGTTCTGATAATACATCAAAAGATAAATCTAATAATGTCATTTCTTGTATTTCAAAAATAGTCATTTCATCACAAGGTTTACAAAAAATACTTAATGCTAAAACCTCTTTACTTGCATTCTTACTGGATTTCTGAATACCTACTGATAACAATTCCTGAGGTTCAAAAACTCTGCCACACTTTCCGCAGGTTAATTTTTCTTCCTTAAGTATCTTTTTTATCCATTGTGGTAAATTATTCATCTTTTACACCCTTATATAAACCTATATTATCATTATAAATTATTAACAAAAATCCTTTAATTATCACCTTTTTAACCTAGACTGTGCCTTGAACTTCTTCCAAGCCCTCATATGATGCTGTATCATTAGCATTTTCTTAGATCTGGTAACCCCCTTACTATTTATTCTATATTTTATCAAAGGTTCTTGAAAATTATGAAACTTTTTCCTAGCAGAAATGGCTCTAAGCCATAAATCGAAATCGGGCACAGTCCAAATCTCCTTATCTGTAGAATACCCTCCTAGTTCTAAAAAATCCTTCTTACGGAACATCGTGGTAGGGTCCATTATAGGATTTCTACAATCTTCTATCACCATTTTCGTTATATCGACATGGTTCTCTGGGGGGTAGTTAGAAACCCTAATATCATTTCCTTCTTCATCTATATTTATTACCCAAGAGCCTATACAAAAAACATCTGGATTTTCATTGAGATACTCTACTTCTTTACTAAATCTATTTGGGAAACTAATATCATCCGCATCTTGAATGGCTATATATTTACCCTCCGCTCTTTCAACAAGCTCGTTTCTGCGAGCAGATATTCCCTCTTTGCTCCTTTTGATAGAGATAAAGAAACTTCCAGGAAAATTATTCATTACTCTACTTACTATTTTCTCTGTATTATCAGTACACCCATCTAATATTATACCTACTTCAAAATCTCTAAAATCTTGCATGAGAAGAGATTGAAGAGATTCCTCAACGAACTTTTCTCCGTTGTAAACAGTCATAATCGCACTAACTAATGGTTTTGCCATTTTTAAAAACCTCATCATAAAGTGGATAAATTTTAGACCAATCATGTTGCAAAACTTGTTTTCGTCCCTCTTCTACAAGTTCTTTTCTAATATCCTTATTATATACTGTTTTACTAATTGATCTCACATATTCATCTATTTTAATTGCTCCTGGACACTTATACCCCTTCATATCCTCTTTACTAACTTCAACAACAATACCACCTTTTTTATCTTTCACATCTCCTACATTCATAGAGACCCAAGGCAAACCAGCAGCTTGAGATTCTAAAATAACCAATGGAGATACTTCTTTTTTAGAAGCGAATACAAAAGCATCTGCACACTTAAAAGCCGCAACAACATCTTCTCTAGGTAAATCCCTAAAAAAGTAATTTTTATATATAGACATAATGTTTCTGCAATTAGACAAGAACATCTCTCCATATTTGTATTGAATAGTATTAAAAACAAACGCAACTGCTGATTCTTTCTTAAAATTGAGATCTCCATGATTCCCTATTTTACATATAGAAGAAATAAGCTCTTGACCTTTTCCATAAAAGAACTGCCCCACATTTAAAAATAAATACTTCTCTTTTATACCGTATTTTTCTCTAAAATTTATAGCGTTATTATCAAACTCTGATAAATCAATACCGTTAGGAATGACTATTGGCTCTAAACAATTATATAAAGCCCATTTATAATCTATAGTGGTACTAGAATGAGTAATTATATTAAATTTTTTCTTATTATTTTGCAATATTCTTAAAATATCAGGATGAAACTGCATATGATATGCCCCTACAAGAGCCACAGATACATCAGGTTTAATCTTTTTTATATTTTGGAGTATTGCATCAAACCCCCAAAAAGAATCGCTATAAATCCATATATGCTCGTTCTCATTAACTTGAGAAACAATATCATCCCCCTTCTTGCATTTGAAATACTCTACATTGTTTTCGCAAAAATAAGAATTCACACTAAAACTATATACTTTTACACTATATTGACACGTATTAGCCAATCTTTCTGAAACTTGCTTAATAACCGTCTCAGATCCCCCTACGTGTCTATGAGAAAAATTACAAAATATTCCTAATTTCATATTTTATCCTTAATTTGATTTCCTAATACCAAACTATCAGCTTTTTTCATATTATCTTCCGCCCAAAGAGGCTGTAGATTATTTAACGACCAACAATATTTAAACTCTACATCATTTACACTGTTATATTTAAAGAAACTCAATGGAATAATATGATCTATATGCCATTCTTCCCTATTCTCCCAAGTCATACCATGTTTAAATAATCTCTCTAAATGAGCTTTTAATTTTTCCACCGTGTATCCAACAATATCTTCCCAGTGTCTACCACCTTTAGATATATTATTATCTCTCAAAGAATTTCGAATACTAGAAGCCATATTTAAATTCAATCTAAACATAGTATCTTCTTTATATCTTAGATTGCGATATTTTAATACATTTTTTAATATCTTTTCTTTATTCTTTTGATAATATTCTTTTCTACTCCTACTAGTTTTATCATTATACTCCTTTACTTTATCTGGGTTTTTCTTTCGATATTCTCTTTTATTCCTGTTTAATCTAGTTTTATTCTTATTTCGATATTCTTTATTATATTCTCTAATCTCTTCACGATGCTCTTCTCTATATTTTTTCTTTTTTCCCCTCAAATCTTTTTTATGAGTTTTAGAATAATGTTGCCAACAACATTTATCAGAACAATATTTTGTTTGTCTCCCAATTAATTTCCTATCACACATTAAACATTTTTTATTGTTCATAATTAACTCCATATGCCATTCTCTGAACATTTTCTATATCGACATCTGTCCCCATATGTCCTAATCTTTTTATCTCCCATACCAATTTAAAGTGACCTTCATCTGGATTTGTTGGTTTTAAAAATAATTCACACAAATTTTTTAACACTTTTTTATTTTTCTTTACTCATTTTTATCTCCTTAATACATTATAATAACATTATAATATTATTATTAAAATCCTTTTTTATTTTTGAATAAATTAAAAATTTATGTTAAATAGATATATCTGTCGATAATAAAAAATAGTGACATATTAAGGAGATAAAGATCGGAAGA
>JGI10211J34971_10004853_pt1 | contig 10610 bp, 8 predicted proteins | sample Etolagsediment_FD_34971 | JGI IMG/M metagenome (IMG submission 34971)
TTGATGTCTTCTATTTGATCCAAATTTTTCGTTACTTTCTGTACGTTTTCTACATACAGAATATCACCAGAAAAAGTGTTTGCTTCAGGTCCGGAAACGTCAACAACTCTCCCGACAACAGTTTCACTAGTGCTCTTTAAAATATCATCATCCTTAACAAAAGGAGCATAGTTACTATAACTTCTTACATTATTTATGTAAATATTATAGAAGGATGAATCTCTAGTTAAATCTCTTTTTGTAAATACAACGTGCCCATTTGATGCTTGTACTGCCTTTGATAATGCCTGATCGTTTCTTACACTGGGAGAAAGTTCAGTGACAAATTCCAAATCACCACTCTGCGCTCTAATGAGCATTGCCTCAGTCGTAATTGTATCACCAATAGTAAGTGGATTGAGAATAACATCACCATCTGTTTCATCATATGTTATTGTCAATATGTTTGTCAAACGCAACGTCTGAGGACTGTTTGAAGTATTCGCAACAACTTCGGTTTCAATATGTTCGTTGTTTTCGTCGACCTTAAGCATTGGGTCTGCCAACAAAGAAATTGTTCTGAAATCAGTATTGGACTGGATGTATCCTTTCCCGTCTACTGCGACACCTTCAGTACCGCTAAATTGGGTATTGATAACGATTTTATCCGCAAAAAGTTCTTCTGCAGGATTACTACCATGTCCATTGAGTGGACTAATGATAGCATTAGCAGATGCACCAATCCCGTGCTGTGCGTTAGCAGTGATAATAATATCTGCTTTTGTATAATTTTGACCAATAGAAACTAAATTGACATTTGCAATAACACCATCGACTCCTACAGATGTATATGCCTTTGCCCCTGTGCCGTCACCAATAATTGTAACAGTTGGTGAGATTATCACTGTCGAGTCGTTTTGCGGAATCGTAGTGAATGCAGTATTAACAACACATTGTTTCGAATTTCCATCATATCTAATGATTCTACGTAATTGTCCCGCACCCGTGCCCGAGGTGATATAAAGCGAAGATCCATTATAGATATCATTAGTTGGTTCTGGCGATCCCTGTGCAGGAGACAATGTAACGGATAATGATGTTGCGTCGATCACAGCACCGTTGGATACTTGTAAATAACGAATGCCTTCGTTGTTGAGTTCAATCATTTCAATCGCACCGTTGACGGATGCATTTTGAACTTCCAATTGTCTGTCACTTTCTACCGATCCATCAGAAAGCGATCTTTCTTTTACGGGTATATACTGCGTAGTTAAAAACTTATCTGCATCACCAGTATTGACAGTGTACATATATTTCCAAGTATATCCATCTGCGGAAGTAAATGGAGATAAATCATATCCTCTAGGTTCATATAATGAAGGACTATTATTGTTGTTATTCAGACACTTGTAGACATTGTTGTCTCTTGTAATGACATAAAAATTTTTAGTATGTAATGATTGATCAATGTCTCTGTACATTGAATATACATTTCCCTGAACCCAATCATAACGAGGAATTGCAAGAGAAACATCTGTGGCATTAACTTTTTTAGCACCGATTGCTTCTTGACGAACTCTTATTTGACTAACTTCTACGTTATCTAACACATCGTCAGGAGTCGGTTCGTTTACATATTCTGTATCTTTGCCTAACACAGTATATAATATTGTCGATTTCTTTTCGACACTGCTATCAACAGCACTCATACTATTCAAGAAATCTCTTGCAGCTTTAGTTGCTAATTTTTTTGTTGCTAATCTTGTTGCCATTCTTAAAACTCTTGCGTGTAATAAACTGAGGCACCCGAGACATCACTCTCGGTCCACAATGTGTTAGTATTTGCCAAAGTATCCGATGTTATTGTATTTAGTTCAAGTTTTCTAAAACTATTGTCAGACAGTCGAATAAACATATTATCACCACTTTCGAATCTTGTACTAAATTCTGTGCCAGAACCGTTGATATCATGCGTAGCAAAATAAACGTTTGCGGAGGAAACTGTTCCAAACTTCCACTCACTTACTAAGTTTGCTGTGGTTGCGTTTTCCACATTTGCAAACCTTATCGGATAAAATTTATTTTCTTGTGCAATGCCGGGATCTACTTCTATTACTGCAAAATCTAAGTTTGCAAACTCATTAGCAAAATCAGTACCGTTGCCCGATAATGCATGACCATTGTTCGTAATGTCTACCGTACCAGTTGCGGCAGTTTTTGTTATACTCACTGTTCCGGTAGATTTGATTTTCTTCGCATTATTTGTCGACCCCTCAACATTAATCGAAACGTTTGATTGTGTAGAAAAACGTCCAAACAATTCTTGACCTGCAGGGTGCACCAGATCCAATGCAATATTTTTAAACCTATTTAATGATAGTGGGGATACCACTTGATATGCATACTCTTGGTAGAACCTGCCATCATGAATTTTTCCTCTCAATGAAGAAATGTGCCCACGGGTAGTTGCATAAAAACCTTCTGAGTTTGCAACGTCGTCTACTGTCAATTGAACTTGTGCTTTTGTAGAATTTAACCTTCCGGAGTCTTGCACGGTAACAATCTCATTATGCAAATATGCAAAACCAGAATCCAACATTCGTATTCCTGTAATTGCACCATTAGCACCAACTGTTGCTCTAATTCTAGCATTGTCACCAAGAACACCTTCGTCTTGTACTTTAACAATTTTTGCCGATCCGGTGTCTACTACAGTTCTATCATCTTCGAGTCCAAATGTTTCATAATCACTTTCAAAATGATCAATGGTGATTGGAGCATCGTTTGCCCACATGATATCATTTGGAGTCCTTTGTAGATACGGTTGCCAAACTCTCAGGACAGATTCATATGTTCCATTCGCATAGAGTGTCCGAGTTACCGTAGGTGATGTCGCACCACCTTTTATGTATCCAGTGGCACCTGTCGATGGCTGACGAATGAAATCATTTTGATCAAGAGCAATAATTTGACTATTACCTGTTCCCCAATTTGGATCATCAGATTGTACAGTGATGTATGCCTCACCGATACCTAATGCCGCAATATTATCATCCCTTACTGATACTTTAGGAGCAATAGTATAACCTGTGCCACCAATGCGATCAGCAAGTACTGCAATCGTTCCAACCGCAGGAGTGAGATCCAATAGAGCATCACCAATGTTTGTGTATATGGATTCAATAGTTGTATTTGTTGTTGTACCTTCGACGTTAGCAATCGGTGTTGCCTGATCTTCCCATTTTACAATTGCTTCTTCATCTAAAAATGATTTTAGCGGGCCCGAATCAAAACTGTTTGTGAGGTTAGCACTGTTGTTTGATGATACCATAACAGTCCACAAATCTCTATTTTCAGTTGGAGAATGTTCGTATTGATTGGATGCAATTGATTTAATTCTCTTGACAACACCGTAGGCACCAGATGTAAGTCCTTTAATTTCTTGTCCTTCGGTAACACTCTCACCACTGATCATACCTAATTGAAGACGGTGTGTTCCAATAGTATTTGCTTGAAACTCTGTGACAGTTCCAATTGTTGAACCTGCGGGATGCGTTATTTTAACATCTTCTGAAGTATCAAAATTCAAGTAAGTGTCGACCTGCAACCAAGCATCACCAACAGTGTTATCTATGACCCTAGTAACAATTGCATTTGCACCACTAGTCACACCGTAAAGATTTACTCCATTTGTAATACCTTGCGTCGTTGCAATGTTGATTATTGCACTTGCATTTGTTCTATATGCAGTAGACGTGACTTCTTCACCATCTTCTGGGAAACCAAATGTAGGTGATGCAAGTGGCATGTTTTTAAAAGATGATATTGGTGCACCGTCAATAGTTGGTGCCTGAGAACCAAAAATAGTATTGGATGCTACAAACGGGGTTTTGACTTGAATTCTAAAAGTATCATCTATTGAATTTCTGTATAACTTAAAACTTGCGGGTTCATTGCCATCACCACCAAGGAGATCGATTGAAGTTCCCCCTGCATCAATTGAGGGAGAATATCCAGAACCCCCGTCCAAAATATTAAATGTAAGTATACCACCCAAGTCAACAGTGTCAACGACTACTGCTTTACCAAAATCACCTCTTAAAGAAGATTCTAATTTTACTTTATCACCGGGTTCGTATTCACTTCCCTGTCCCAAAATAGTCAGAGTTTTAATCCCTGCTTCAATTGTGGCACTATGTCCTTGGAAATCTGATTCCAAAACAACTCTTTCCAAATTGTTAAATGATCCACGAATATTAGATAAGATGATTTGCTGTAAATCACGACCTCTGACAGTTTTTCTTACAATTGTTTCTACAAGTGCCTTTGCTCTTGATTCGACCCCGACGATAGTTTTCCCGGTAAAACTGTAATTCTTTGGATCGTATGCGGTTGATAGGTATCGAACAATTGACCAGTTACCATCCGATACTTTAAGCATGTTTTCAGCAGGAAAATTAAATGCAACATCTTCATTATATAACGCACGAAAAAGTAATCTATAAGCGGCAAGAGTTCCTCTGGTTTGGTTGAACTCATTGACATATTTCGTAGCAATTCTTTTGTCTGCGGCAATATCGACAGGAACATTAGGAAGAAAAGTATTAGTGAAGTAATCAATAAACTCATCAGTTGTTGTACTAATATCTCGATAGCTTTCTAAATTCTGTATTCTATAATTGAGTTTATTATTTTCTTCTAGATACGCATAATATGCTTCCATAAATGCGAGAAACAATGGTCCCTCTTCTTTATAGAAATCTGGAAACTGATCTGCTACTAATTTTGATATTTTGTTGATCATCTCAATCTTTCATCTATAATTGAAACTGTTGCGTTTTGGGCATCCATAATTAGTATTTGTTCTCTGACAGGTTCGATGTCTAAATTTTGAGTTTGACATGTCACGTAAAATTCAATACCTTCATATGCAGTCAATGCAAAATTTGGTATGTCGACAACACCTGTTGTATAATTAATTGTACCTGCGTTAGCATCTAATATTACTTTTTGTTTTGTTTCATCAAAACGATATATTCTAACATTACCAACACCATCATCATCTAAGAAACAACTAAAGTTTTTAAATGTGAAACGTGTGCTTGATAGTGTGCCTGATCTTAATTCATTTGCGAACTTCAGGACGAGACGTGTTGCTCTCTGCGTATCTGGCACAACACGTTTTTGCAAACTCAACCTTGCATCATTGTTTAAAATTTTACCAACACTTACTTGATCTAGTGCAGATAAGAATTTTGAAAAACGTAAACGATTACTAAATCTTTCTAAATTATTGGTAGAGAAGTTCGTAATCGCATTGAGTATCGCACTTCTAATCGTTCCTTCTTTGTCTAGAGTATTTGTGGAATCGTAATATGTATTGATGTTAGCAATAACATATGTGTATTCAGGATCAATAATCACAGGTTCAATCGATAGTGGTGTGCGATCAACAATGCTACTTTTTAACAATGCCTTTCTTGATTCTGTGGTAAATTGTTCACCAAATGGTTTGATCGCGATATATACTTTACCATAGATAGGAGGATCAGCATTCTCACCACCAAAAGAAACCACAGATTCCAAATCCGAATTTTCAGCAAGAATAATTCTTTTGTAATCTTCTGCAATGATTGCACGATTCTGTGTCTGATAATGTCTAGGAGCATTAAACTTAACTGACTCTGCGGTTTCGATATATCGACCACCGACAGCAGTTTTTACTGTTGTCGGTTCCGAAACTGTTCCATATGGAAGATCTGTAATAAGGTTTTCTACAGAAAAAGTTTTTGCACCGTTAGCAATATCACCATTACACACAAGATATTCTACGATAACAATATTTCCGTTCTTTAAAGATTTTCCTAAAGAACCAGAACCAAATACAACTTCGTATTTTTCATCGTATGCTTCTTCAATAAAATAGATTTCTGATGTTTCGAAAACTTGTTTAATATCTGTTGCACGTACCCACTCGGATGTTGTCGTGTCATCTGCTGACTCTTGAACTTTAACAACAATGCTACTCGTGTCGACATTTTTGTTTGGAATTACAAAACGAGTTGGACTTGCTGAGTTGTGAGTAAACTTATGAATTATGGGGAATCCCTCTTTAATATCCAAAGTAATATTAAAGTTTCCTGCATTATTAACAACCGTGTATGCCTGTGGAGTTGAAAATGTATAAGTGATATCATCAATTGTTGTGTTAAATTTAGAATTCTTTTGAATAGTAAATTGTGATGTACCTGCAGGAAGTCCAGTAAACGATAAACTAACTTGTGCAGTCGGTCCTTGTGCAGAGGTAGAAACATATCCTAACATTTTTGCAAGAGATGCAATGCTGTCTCTCTGCTGTGCAGTATCCAAAAACATTTCGTTTGCAAGCATATTTAAATGAAATGCATTATAGTGCGTATTGTATGCCAATACATCCAATAGTACAGAAAGATTAGAACCCTCAAAGTCATAATCTCTAAACTGAGTTTGAGTTGTAAGGAACGTCTTTAAGTTATTTCGGATATCATCAAAATCAACATCTGAAACTTTTAGATAACTGTCTGCCATTATCGTACTCTTTCTAGTAATATGTCTACGACTACAGGTTCCGGATCGTTAATGATAAAAAATGCAATACTCATCGTAATTGCATTCTTATCCGGATAATCCTCAACAAGGATATCGATTACCTCTGCCCTTGGTTCATAGTTTTCTATAACCTGTTTTGCGGCATTTTTAATTTGCTGTCTCGTTGCGGGAGTCATTAACTCAAACAAGAAATTGCGTATGCCACACCCAATCGTTGGTTTAAAAGGTCTTTCATAGAAATCTGTGAGGATTAAATTTTTGACAGATGCCTTTACAGCGTCACGATTCTTTCTTGTCACAATGTCTTGTTTGACAGGGTGAGCAAAAAATGTAGAGTCGATGTCACTGTAAATTACTTCTGCCATTTAACTAACCGTTCTTGATGTCCTGAATTTCTTTTCTTCTTTCTTTGCATGCCTTGGTAATTTCAGCAAGTGCTTTTCGAGCACGAGTTCCTGCTGATTTATTTCCACCGTCAAACTTTTCACTTTCTGCGATGTAAGTTTCAAATAAGTTTACTAAAGTATCATGATTATTCATAAGTCACCTCTTGACATTTTTATATTATAGTGTAGAATAGAACTGTCGTTCTTTGTAATCTATTTATACGCGATTACTTAACTGGTGGACCAGAAGCTTCTGGATCTGCATCAGCACCACCTGATTTTTGATATGGATGATGGTGACCTGTTAATGTCACAGTTTCTCCACCCCCTCGTGAACCATCTCCAACAGTCTTAGAATCTGCTCCTAATATTGTTATCTCCCCTTCGTCTGCAGTAATATCCATTCGTCCATGAACTCTGAGACTGTAGTCACCATCGACAATAATATTAACATTACCTTTGACATGTAAAGAGTCATCGTTAACAACAACTTTGTAATTATCTTTTACAACATGGGTAGATACTGTTCCATCCGGATGCACTTGATAAAAAGTTCCGGACTTGTGCAGTTCTCTGATTCGTTCTTTATCTGGTGTATCATCATATTCTTTAACATGACCAGATTCTGTTTCTTTAACTTTATTGTATGGATACTCCGCACCATATGGATCCGCAGGTTCATTGATTTCGTTGTCCGGAATATATGGTTTCGTTTGTGTTCCACGTGCCAATGCATTGATATCGGGAACTCTATTTTCATCCAACGTTGGTGTGGAGTAAATTAAAGATTGTGGTGCAACTTCTTTGCGAGTTGCAGTATCAACAGTTTTATATGTCCGACCATTCGAAAAAACATATTCTACTGTTGTTGTTCCTGCTTTTCCGAGTTCGTTGTCTTTTAGGTGCTTATACTGAGTCAAACCTTCTATCGTTGCTGATTGCTCAACAACAACTTCTCCAGATGCATCAGTTAAAGATTTAGAACCGTCATTATTAATTTGTTCATCAAACTTTTGTAAAGATTGAACCAATGCTTTTGGTGCAGTGTCCTCACCTAAAATATATGATCCCGATATGGATGCCAATACTGCAGGTTCCTGCGCACGTGCTCCATCCATAAAGAATCCCAGAACCCAAGAACCGACAAGCAATCCCGTAGGAGATTCTCCAACACCTTTATGAGATGCTGATTGAGTATCAAACATTGGAACTGCCCATGGCAGAGATTCTGTTGGGATCTTGTCTTTGTCGTCGGTGTGCCATCCAATACATCGAACCCGCACACGACCTAACTGTACAGGATCATTAATATCTTCGACGATACCAAACCACCAGATGAAACCGTTTTGTCCTAGAAAGTTTTTCATGCTTTCTTATACTTTTCGTCTGCGTATTTTAGGAAACTCAAGAGACCGTTTTTCAGTGATTCTTTTTGAATACGTTTTTCATCCACGTAATCACTGAGATGATTAAATTGGGTCTCACTTGCTCTTTTGTTTCCTTTTGGACTTTTTTCCTTCATCAAGAACCTCCTCATGTACGGGTTCTTTAATCTCTTGCAGAAATACCGCTGGAGAATCTCCCTTGGGTGCCTCGTGTTCTACAATTTCTTGTAGCACTTGCTTTTTTGGTAATGGCATATTAAACCTCCGGTTTTTTGATAATTTGTAATGCATCTTTTGGAACGTTATCACTGATCCAATTCCAAACTTGTTTTTCGATTGCCGATTCTTTTTCGAATCGTTTTCCTTTCTTCTTCAGGGTTACGTAAGTAAAATCTTTAATGACTGTCTTACCAGAACTTGTCTTGAGTGGTTTTCCATCTTCATCTTTAAAAAATACTGTCTGGTCTCGATTGTTTAAAATCACACGAACCTCACCATTTACACCACGTGGCAATTTTCCTTTAATGATGTTTGCCATAGTGTCTGCAGCTCCGACGTGTGTTTGGAGCAAAATCTTATCTGGAACAACTCGATCACGGTCTTGGTTTGCTTGGACTGCCACGTAGTAATCTGTCAATACCCACGTCACATGAATATTTTTTGCATCGTACCCCAATGCATTTAGCATCGGTAATACTTCTTTGATATCTTCGATTTCTTTCAGTGTAACATCAAACATCAAGTTTGGCAAGGTGCCTTTCTTTCCAGATGCAGAATCGGATAATGACTTCGCAAGTAAGTTTAATCTTGCGTCTTTGACACCAGATTTCTTTACAATATCGTGCAGATTAAACACATCATCTGGATTACGTAGATTCATTTTCAGTCCACGAACTTTGATGAATAACTTCTTCAGTTCATCAACATCAAATACTTTGAACTTATCTGCTTCCATAAACTGTGACTGTGCGAAACCTTTACCGGAACCTGCACCACCTGCGAGGAATACGACTTGACCGTATCTCGCACCGTTAGAATACATGATCAGTTTTTCATCTAACTGCTCATATTCTTTCATCTCTTTATGTTCTTTGAATCCTAATATCATATCTTAATGCCCGTATCTTTTACGCATTTGAAAGTAGTTATAAATGTACTTCCAGTTTTGCTTCCCATTTGTTGCCTCAGTTCTGTTATTAAATACTTACCACTCACATATTTATCTTGATCCGATGCGGTATCTTCTAGATTAGTTGCAACAGGAATTTCTAGATAAACACAATCCCCTACTTGTATTTCCGAATCTCCCGGTACGGTGACTTCTACTTTGGTGTTACACATATGTCTGAAGTAAGAATGTTTTGCATTGTAAAAAGAATCGATGCGTTTGGTGATTGGTGCTTCTTTTCTAAAAAAGGTAGATGAGTCATGACCAGTTCTTGTTGTACTAAGATAACCTACACCATCACCATCTAAAAAAGATCCAGAAATTCTATAATCATCACCTTGCATCTTGACAAATTTGCTCTGATAGTCATCATACTTAAACGTAATGTCTGTCTTCTTTTTCGATAATAAATCGATAGTTTTCATAGTTGAACTAAATAATCCTTCAGTAGCATTCTGCAGGATGTCAGTTTGTCTATCAACGGTAATATCAATAATCTTTGTTCTATCAGAGTATTCTTCACCCGATTTGGATTCATTATTATTAGTCACCTGATAGGTGTATCTTTCTTTAACATCTTGCAAAGCAAGATTGCTCAAATCTTTGAATTGATAACCAGAAGAATTTTCATAAAACAAATAGTAAGGTATGTGCCTGTCATTGTCTGCTTCTTTACACAAAAAATCTATCGCATCATCTACCAAGTAATCTGGAATAATTAACTTATGAAGTCCATTCGTATCGTCGTATGAATAAGTTTTTGCTATATTAACATTCAGTGCATTTGATATTATATCATAAACTGTCGATACTCTTTCTGAAATAAAATATTCTTCACATATTGCTTGGACCATTTTAGAAATAGTATTTCCTTTGCTCCCTCCATATGCTTTACTGATACTATTAGTCAGTGTTTGATATGCTTCTAAAGAAACACCCATGGCAGAATATACTTCAACATCTTCGGATGGTCTTGAACGATCAGTTAATGCATGCAACACAAACAAATGTTTTTTAAATTTCAAATCATCGTCTTTTGATTTGTAAGATATGAGAAATAATTCTCCACCAGTAAAACCACCAGTGACTTTACTTTCTTTAAAT
>JGI10211J34971_10004855_pt1 | contig 10607 bp, 13 predicted proteins | sample Etolagsediment_FD_34971 | JGI IMG/M metagenome (IMG submission 34971)
TAAATCACTAAATGATTTAAGTAGACTTGTACTATTGCCCCCTTCCCATACACCCACTTCACATCCTATTTTAGGATTCTCATTATTTTCTTTTATTATACCTACTAACGATCTTGAATGTGTTTTCATTTTTCTATAAAAAACCTTTCAAATTCACCCATTATTTTTTTTACGTAACTGGATCTGATATGCCTTCCATCTGGTTTGTATACATTCTGTCTGTCTTCACAAGCTACCATTTCGTAACTATGAAAGTAATACACATTATTACAATTTTTAGTTATTTCATCAGCTACAGCCCTTAATATAGATTTGCTAGCTGTGTTAGCCACTAAATGATCTAATTCTCTAAAAGTAGCAAAGAAAGGAACCGGAGATACCGTCAAGACTAAATTACAAGTTGGATTAACTTCTGCTAGATATTCTACAACTTTCTTTATATTTTCGTAATTCTGTACATAATTACTAGCTAAAAAAGAGCAATCGTGTCCTCCCCCACCACAATATCCAGGAACACCACAAATAACATTTCCGTCTCTTTTTACAAATACTTCTGTTAGTCCCAATGTAATAATAATTACATTAGAACTTTTTATAGCTTCTCCTAAAATATTATCCAGTCTTCTTATTTCTAATAGTAATTCTATTTTAGTGTCTGAAAATACACACCTTCTGTATGGATCTTGCCATCTACCATCTGATAATTGCCATATGTCTTTGTCTTTTTGTTTCCATTTATTAACTATTCTTGCAAACTCATAAAGAATGGTATAAGTATTATACCAAATCAATTCATACTTATCTTGCTCAAAGGCATTGTAACCATTGTTCGTAAGCCATTTTCTTAGTTCTAAAGCAAAACAACTTCCTATTGTTAATATTTTAGAGTCCTTATTGATCAACGAATGTTTTTTAGATTTTATAAACAAACCCTTTTTATAAAACCTTAATCTTCTAGCTTTTCTTGTCATCTTTACATCCTACAACAACAATAGATTCTAAAGCCCTTCTTCTTCTATTATTGTGTTTCATATAAGGCGATTTGTTGTATATTAAATCAACAACTTTGTACCTACAGAATTTATCAATTGTATATACTCATATAATGTAGCTCCAAAACAATCCCCTCCACTTGCTATCACATGCCCAGAAGTCCATTGTACAAATAAAAACCCATTTGCCGTTAATTGATCTAACCAAACACGCAAAGTTTTTTCAGGGTATCTTGCATGATCTAAACTATTTGTATAAACAATATCAAAAGAATCTTTCCATTCCTTCACTTCTTTAGAAAAATCGTGTTCTATTACTTTAGAATTGGTCTTTATTTTTACACTGCGTCCAGAATAAGGAAATAAATCAGTTCCAAAAGCTTCCAACCCTGGAAAATTGCTTACAAATTCATCCGCTTCTGCCCCATTCCTAGCTCCATGACAAACAGCTTTTAGAGGTTCTATACCTTTTGCTTTTATCCACTCACATATTTTTTGTATTTCTACATCTGTAAAATAACAAGCTATGCCCCTCCTATGTACGGTCTTTTGCTGTGAACGTACATACTTATAATAATCATCGTATACTTTTAATTGCATTAGTACACCTTCTTGGGTTATTAAATAAATATAAAAGAATTGTCATAATTTTTCATAACATTCCATAAAGTTGTGTTTCCAAATCATTTTTACCTTTCCTTCATATTCTTCTAAAAATCTACTTAAACCTTGCTTTACATGATCTTTCTTTTCTATTCTATTTTCTACATCATCAAATAACATCCAACCACCTGTTTTTATAAGATTATAACAGGCATAACAATCACTTAACACCCCCAAACTATTATGATCTCCGTCAATCATACATAAGTCTACAGTATTTTTCTTTATGCCTTCAAATCCCTTTTTTCCCCGCATTCTGTTAAGAACTTCTACACTACTGCCTCTTATCAATTTGCAATTAGGAAAACATTTTGTATTATGGAAAGCCCTTTCCATAACTTGTTCCATTACATTTCCAAGTAATTTTCTAGTAATTAACCAAGGATCTATTCCTACTGCATAGGATTCTGGATGAGTCAATATATTTTGCATCATCCATACCATTGACATTCCTTCAAACACACCTAATTCAAGATATATTAATTTTTTGTCTTTCCATTTAGGTAATATGTACTTGCAAAAGGTAGAGGCATTTCTATTCAAAAACCACCTTCTGGTGAAATCAAAATTATGTTGTGATCTATCTATGCCTACTGATTTCATAATAGTATATACTCCTATTTATGCTCTATTCTTCTACGATAACAAAGCTTACATACAGGTAAATCCCTTTTTCTTCTTGTAAGACGATCCCTTAACCTTTTCATCTTTTTGTATTCCCTAAACATTACATCTAAAAGACTATCTTTATATAAATTACCAAAAACAACTGTTTCATCATAATCTAAACAACAAAGACCAACATTACCACTAGACCTTATAGTTAAATCACATAGAGGAGCATGACATCTTTTATAAAAAGGAGGACCATCACCTGGATTCAACAAAGAGTCTTTAAGCACAGCCTTATGAAAAGATATGCCTGGAAATTTCTTAGATAAAGGAACTAATTTTTCTGTTTCTCTGTTAGTATACAGAGTAATCAACATTTTATCCAAGCCAATATTAAATAATTCCTTCATCAGATTTTCATTCATATACCATCCATTGGTAAACAGTAAGGGTTTTATACTAGGTAATTCTTTACAAACATATTCAATTAACCAGTACAATCTAGGATCTATTGTTGGTTCATTATAAACATGAAAACAAATAGTCCTATTATTTCCCCAATTGGAAATTTTCAAATCGGTTATAACACTTTTTATTATAGATAAAGGAAGAATACATACCTCATCTGTTCTTCCTGTAGGACATTTAGTGTGTTTTTCAGAATAGTTACAAAGATTAGATAATTCTAAAGTAACCCTTGGAATGTCTTCAAACATACATATTTCTCTCTTTTAACAATTTGTCTATCCATTTATTTCTAACTTCTGTGTGCCATTTTGAAATACTTCCTACATTTCTACGTATACAATCCATATACATAGGCCACCATAATTCTAATCCTCTTTCTGTCTTTTGAGGACGTACATTACTATCTCCGTGATAATGATATATAGATACATCTTCATGAGGAATATTAGGTGACTTGTGTTTAGGAGAACTATTATATTTTCCATTTTCACAAACTACTGTCATTTTGTGCAAAGGAATATATTTCGGTTGTAGTACATGCAGTACTGTTTCATCAGCTATAAATATCTTCCTAGCAATCATCGTCCATTCATACCATAAAGGAAGTACTTCAGAATTTGGTCTGGCTGTCCACACACCCCCGTTTACACTGGGCCATCTATTTTTAAGTATCTCTTTTACATATACTTGTTCTATTTTTTTGTGATCCTTAAGACGTTTCACTCTAGCCGCTACAACTCCCTTTGGACCTGTAAGCCACTCATTGAACTGTGTAGCAGCAAAACCAAATTGAAGCCCTCTATCGAACAGTACTTCTATGCTTCCATGTACGGAAGTGTCTGCATCTAAATACATAGAAATACCACAATCCAATGATTGTGTTAATTCTATTTTATCTAAAAACTGTGCATTTTTACCTCTATAAGAAGGTTCTCTTTTATAACATTTTATGTTTAGATTTTTATCCCTTGCTATTTCTTCTACAATATCAAAAGATTCGGGCCAAGCATAAACAACTATATCTTCCTTCCAATATCTTCTTAATGTATCAAGACTAACCACTAAGTAAGGTAAATGTGCTTGTCCACTCATCAAGTAAGTAACTTGCCTTTTCAAGCCCTTCCTCCTTTTCCAACATGTGGAAATTCAATATCAGGTACATCTGTTTTTAGAAACCAACAAAGTTTTTGCCAAACAACTTTGCTTTTCATACTAAAAATATCTAATACTAATAATCTATCATCTGTTATTGTATTGGTCACTTCTATTGTATGTTCAATATATTTTTGTTTTATCAAATCTACTTCATATCTTATTGTGCCAAAACAATGTAATCTAAAAATATGACGCCAGTTTACTGTTCCTTCATTGAAAATATCTTCTAACTTTTTATTACTAATACTTGTATCTGCATGTAACAAAGAAGAAATCCAACTATCTATAGGTCTTATAGGCAAAACAAATTTAGCATTTGGTTCGTTTTCAAATAAAGTTTTCCAATGTATTACAGGTATATCCCCACAGTAATCACAATCATTATACAAATTAAACCTATAAGAACCACTTAGAAACTTCTTTACAGCATCTTGTCTTAATTCAAATTTATTATCAAAACCGTGTCTAGTTTTCAATCCTAATAATTTAACAGCCCTGCATATACTTCTAGAACCATTTCTACCCAAACCTATCTCAAAAATAGAACATCTCATGATTCTTTATTTTTTCTATATTTCTCTATAGTAAAAGGACAACAACAATGTTCTGGATCAAATAGATTATCCTTTACATAAATGGAATCATATTGACCTTGGCTTGATCTTTGTGTATGTATCCATTGTTTTTTGTATCCTAAATCAGTTATCCTATTATGTAAAGAAACTGTATCACATTGGTTCTCCAACATAGGTTTTGCTGTCATTTCTACATTAATAACACCAACATATTTTACAAAGTTTTCACTACCTTCTAATACATCTAATTCACTTCCTTCACAATCTAACCAAAGTACTATATCCCCATATCTTTCTGGATTAGGAAAAAGGGAGTCTAATAATTTTACTTCAACTTGTTCCTCTCCATACTTTTCTATGTCATGATGTTTCAAATGCTTAAATAAGGAAGAACCATCTTTGTGTTTTTTCTTGTTGTATAAAGTACAACTTCCATTTTTGTTACTTATAGCATAGGGCAATATAGTACCAGGATATTCATCTTTAACAGTTTCAACAATCAAAGAATTGGGCTCAAAACCTATTAATTTAACATCAGGCCAACATTTTAAAAACTCTATTGTTTCTCCAAAGTAAATACCTACACCAACTTGAAATATTGTATTTGGCTTCCAATTTAATAATTCCATTATCTTACAAAAAGCAATACCACTTCTTCTTTTCGCTCTACTAAGCATATAAAGACTCACTTATGGCCTGTTTTATATTTCTCTCAGTATTTCGGTGTTTGAATCCTCTTGCTTTCATATTAGTAGTTACTATTCTCTTATTCATTCTTTTAGCTAAGTACCATACGTAACCATCTTGGGAAGGAACAGGTAATTTATACCATCCACAAGTTCTATTTGCAAAATCAGAACAAGTAGTCGTAAAAGCTGTATTGAAAAAAGAACACCAAGAAATGATTCTCTTATGATTTAATCTACTAGAACCTTCATTTGGTGTTAAATTTAATGGACTAGATTGATCCATTTCTGAAAGTAATTCTTTGTTTTCTTTAACCCAAGCATCTAATAATAGCATTTGATTTGCTGGTTTAGTAAATCCCCATCTTTGAGAGATTATAGCAGGACTACCTTCAAACCATTTTGAATCTATCCAATCATCATTTCCTGTAGCAACAGTATCAGTATCTAGTTTCAACCAATAATCTGTTTCTACACACATACTAGGTACATGAACAAATCCAGCTAACATCTTATATCTTTGTGGATTAGTCCATTTACTATCAGCCTGTCCTTCATACTCTATATTATCTATAGGCCATTTATGAGTACGTATATTAGGATGTTTTACATATTCATATATATATGTAGGATTAACTTCATATTTATCATAGAAAACAACCATAGGTTGTTTTAGTAATGAAGGTTTATGTTTTATAAAAGTAGGCCATACCTGAATTAATTGCCTTAAATGTTTTTTGTCTACACCTATTACTAAAGTGTAATCAGGTACATTCATTTTTGATCCTCTATAAGACCACCTGTATCTATTCTTTCTATATCCGAAATAGAAACGTAATTATTTTCCTTATCCGGCCAGTATACTTCAATCATACTTCCAGATTCAATTACGTTAAATCTATGTACACGTCCACTGGGAACTACATAAGTCTCACCAGAATGTAAATTAATACTTCTATAATCCTTTTCTCCTACCCATACCTCTATACAAATATGACCACTTATAACTGAAAATTGATTTGCTCTAAAGTTATGGTAATGTCTAGAGCATTGGAAACCTTTATTTACTTCTAAAAAACTTACAGCAGCACTAGCAGATTGAAAAATGTGAACAACTCTACCCCATACCTTCTCTTCCCATTCAAATTTCATCTTCTACTTCTCCTTTTTTTCTTTTTATTATCTTTCTTCTCATACCAACCTTCTAAATCCGGTTCTACTTCTACTTCTCCTCTAACGTCATCCACGGCATTACAAAATGGAACGTAAGGAAAAGCTCTAAGAGAAGATTTTTCAAAGCAGTTATATATTTCTAATCCGAATTTACTAAAAATACCATTATCTTGTAACTGCTGTAACCAATTAGCTACTATACCATATTGAGAATTATTAGAATTACATGCTCCTGATGTTCTTCCTTGTCCAAAGGAATAACCATATCCATCTGCCATTCTAAAATCACAGCCTATTAAATATATTCTCCTAGCTCCTAAGTAATATAGCAACCTAATACCCAACAGCATAGTACAAACGGTTTTTGGCTGTCCTGTTTTATCAACTCCCTTTTGTAAATTACCCCAAGAGGCCCCATCTTCTAAGAAAAAATCATTATTAGGCAACAACCAACTGTTTCTTTGGAATCCCCATACATTAGGACAATCAGCAGTCCTTTCCTTTATAGACTCAAATTTATCTTTTCCTACTTTTTTTCTTAAAGCAGAACGTCCACCAGATAGCTTAGGAGAAGGAATAAATTTCATTATCCCAGGATCAAGCCAAATGCTACTGGAGAACTTTTTAGGAGGATCAGAACAAACGAACGCTTGCGGTTTCAATCTGGCATGCCCTGCCATGTTGTTGATAGCCAACGTCCACATACCACGTTCATTTAATTCCTCTAGGGGCTGCTCGTTCGTAGAGGGACCACCCCCAGCTAGGAATGTACTCCTGCCAGCCAGAAGGTTCCTAAGCACCTCTGTAGGCTTTTTAAATCGGTCTGTGACAATCAGAGGATCAAGCCACTTTTTAGAAAATTCAGGATCATCCAATTGAAGCTTGTCTTTACACTCTTCACATCCAGCTACTTTTGCATTACTTTTACTATTAATGCAGAATTCATGTATTCTGCATTTGTGTACTGGAAGATCATTTTCTTTCTTTCCAGTGTCGTCACCAAAATAAACACAATGTTCTGCTGTCATTTTAGTTTTAATGTACTTTGGCGTTAAAATTCTAGACTTATTATTTTAACAAATTGGAAATCATTAAAGTTTACGACTTCTTATTATAAGGAAACATCTCATTAAATTTCTTTTGTCTTTTTTTACAACCACCACAGGGTTTAATTCCAACAGCAGAAGTTAGTTTTGCTATTGTGTCTCCTAAACCTCTAGACTTTCCTTTTCCTGGACAAGCTCTAATGGGCCAAGGTGGTCCCTTGTACTCATAACCACAAACAGTACATTTACCTTTACCAAGTTCTGTTGATTCAAATTTACACAATCTTTGTCTCATAATGATTTTACGGCAATAGTCCTTCCAACTCCCATATCAAATGTTCTTTCAAATCTACAATCAATGGGACCATTTATTGTTTCAGTCACAGTTTTAGTAAAGACTCCAAAACCGTCATTGATACCGTAAGAAACATTGATAGTAACCTCCGTTCCACCTCCCTCCAAATGAACCCATTTAAAATGAATACTCATTACAAAATATCTAAAATTAAATCCACTATCAGGATCGTAGTAAAACAAAGGAGTGCCCCAATAACAAGGGCCTAGTGTAGTTACATATTGCTGAGCAATTAATTCAACCCCATTAATAAGGTGAGCATTTATAAAACTTCCAGTAGCAGGCCATCCATTCATTATCATAGAATATTCTTCTGGTTTGGTCTGTCCACAATTAGAACAAGCGGGACATTCTAAATCAGAACCGGGACAATCATCTCCATCTACAGCAGTTACTACACAAGTTGCACCAGAAGCATCACAAGCACCATTATTTTCTATTAAAGGAACATTAAGATTTTCCACATCTATAATGTCATTAGCCTCATCTCCTACTAATACTCTAAATATAGTATAAGTAACAGGAAGTGGAAAATCCTCTATTGGATTAATTTTTATTTCTAAATAGTAATTATCTCCGTCTTTATAGTATCTAGCCTCTTGAAATTCATTGCACCATTGAGGGTAATAACCAGTACTATTAGAAGATTTATACCAACGCACTGGAAGAGGTGCTACTGCCCCAGGTATTTCAGCAAAAGCACCTTGTAAATAATAAGTGTCATTATAACAACCACAAGGAACTTGAAAGCAATCTGGTCCTTCGGTAAGACCATTTATTACAATTTTTAAACAAGTAGGAGGATCAAAAGGAATAAAACAACCAGGACAACCCTCTCTACGCACACCATGATAGAGTAATTTGAAATCAGTAAAAGTAACCGGACCCGTAATATTACCTGTTCCTACTCCTCCCCAGTTGTCAGTTAGACTGTTATTATGATAATGAAATGTTTTAGTTCCCCCAGACCCATAGTTTAAGCAAACTACGTTTTTACTAAAAGCTACTTCAATAATAGCCGTTGGTCCTGGTAATACATCAATTGGTAATGATACATCATCTTCTACTTGTGTGTGAGCACCACCTTCTACACGTACAATTCTAAAAGTTACTTTAGTTCTTCCATCACCATATAAACCAAATTCTAATTCTCCATACCAATAATCTGCATTAGTTCTATAATTACTTATCACTCTTATCTGATCGCCCAAACTAATATCATTAAACACAACTTGGACTACGTGCTCATCTTCATCATTTACAGCCTCACATTTTAACAAAGCATTTGAATCGTTGGTAACAATACTTTCATTATTTACAGTCCATGTACCAAATACCTGCTCAAAATCAGATTCTTCATACCCCTTACCAGACCATTCTGGATAATACACACAATAATCAGGACAACAACAAGGTCTTCCAGCAGGCATTATTTCCAAAATCCTTTGGGACATTCTTCTGTAGCCATTTTAATTTTGTTGAACAAAGCACTTTTAGCTTTGTTCACTTTGCAACCACACAAGATACAAGATCTATTTAACTTGAATTCACAACTATTACAAAACTGATTATAAATCCTTTCTACCTCCTCGTCAGATCGAACAGGTCTTCCAGCAGAAATCCATTTTACTATTGCTTTTCTATAATTACTTAATTTTTTAGTAGTAGAAATCTCCTTTTCTTTTTTATTTATTTTAACAGGTTTCTTTTTAATACCATTTACTTTATCATCCCATAATTTTCTATACTGTTCATTTGTTTGGCACAAATGAAACAGTTTTGGTGTCATTTCCCTTTTATAACGATCACACCATCCTGGTTTAGTGCATCTACAAGGTTCTACTACCATTCTATGGCCTGGTTATTGTTATGTCTATCATTTGACTACTGTCACAATCACAACAAGGATCTACATTTTCTAAAATATCAAAAGAGTCTTGCCACTCAAATGGAACACTACTATTACCACATTCCATATCATCGGGAGCTAAGCATATAGTATCTACTACAGGACAATCCAATCTAACACACCAAACATCCACTCCTCCAAAACTACTGGAACTACTACTTGAACTAGTAACAGAGCTAGATGAAGAAGTCTCCATCTGACCTGTTTCTCCAGTTGTTCCTGTTGTTCCTGTTTGAGACGAACTACTAGAAGAAGTTATAGATTCACTACTGGAACTACTTGTAGAAAGAGCTTCACACCAGAATTCAATAGAAATGTCTGGACCATTTGTGCAATTTATAGTACCTTCCCATTGTTCATTTATGTCACTCCAAGTCAATACTATATCTTGTGCTGGTATTCCAGCACAAGAGGATGTAACAGCACAATCAAATTTTCTAGAAAAAGCATTACCACAGCAATCAACTTCTATTGGGCTGCTTAAAGATGTTCCTAACGAAGAACTAGTACTACTAGAGGAACTTGTGGATGCTTGACTTGATGTAGAACTTGTACTGGAAGTGGAACTACTACTACTTGTTAATGAACTACTGCTAGTGCTAGATGTACTACTAGTACTGGAAGTGGAACTACTACTACTTGTTAATGAACTACTACTAGTACTAGATGTACTAGTAGTACTAGACTCTGAAGTACCTAAAGAACTAGTACTTGATTGACTAGTTCCTAATGAACTAGAAGTTCCTAAAGAACTTGAACTAGTACTAGACGTACTACTAGTACTGGAAGTAGAGCTACTACTGCTTGTTAAAGAACTACTAGTAGTACTAGATGTACTACTAGTACTGGAAGTAGAACTACTACTGCTTGTTGAATAACTACTACTAGTACTAGATGTACTACTAGTACTAGACTCTGAAGTACCTAAAGAACTAGTACTTGATTGACTAGTTCCTAATGAACTAGAAGTTCC
>JGI10211J34971_10004856_pt1 | contig 10605 bp, 6 predicted proteins | sample Etolagsediment_FD_34971 | JGI IMG/M metagenome (IMG submission 34971)
GCGGGCAGCGGAAGGATGCACCCGGCAATCTCCCTGAATTCAGTCCTTGCTTTGCCACTGACAGCGTGCAGACAACATTTCAGGAAATACAAAATCAAGGCGTGGAAATAATCGAAACATACCAGGAGTTCGGACCGGAATTTGCCATGTTCAAAATTGCAGATCCCGACGGAATAATTCTTGAGTTTGCCGGAAAACCTTGACATCATTACTATGGTGTTTTGCACTGGAGAGATGATATTGAATACATCTTCAAATCCGGTCTTAAGCAAATACAGATTTAATAAATACTGATGGAAATTTAGAATTCCACTGGACGATTTGGTTATAGGGAGATCCACTATGCATGAAAAAAACGAAAATACACAATCCAATTATTACGATATCGCCGCCGAAGAGATGGCCTGGTTTGGTCCGGAGATCAGCTTCGGATTAATGACAAAGTTCACCAAAGCCGGGGATCAGATTCTGGATATCGGAATCGGTACAGGACTGTGTGCTGAATTATGCGTTCGAGTCGGGCTGAAAGTGATTGGCATGGATAATGACGCGGAGATGTTAAATATCTGTCGAAAAAAGGCCGTGACGACTGACCTTATACAGCATGATTTAACTGATATACCCTACCCATTTGAGAAAGCCAGTCTGGACCATGTCCTCTGTGTGGGGGTGCTGAATTTTTTCGGGGATCTCAGCCGCATCTTTGCTGAAGTCAGCAGGATATTGGCTCCCGCTGGTACTTTTACTTTCGTTGTTGCCCATCGAGAACCAAATGAAGCACATGAAATTGTCACTCATGAACACAATCATGAAGGTCACCCCATTACCATGTTTCGTCATGGAGATGCGACATTGGCTGAGTATTTTGAGGTGAACGGATTTGAGAAATTGCGCGATCTGAAATTCCCGATTTATATGGATTTAGATAAAAAGCAAATGTTCTTGGCCAAAGCACTGGTGACCCGGAAAACAAGCTGAATATCAAAGTATAACATCGTTCAGGATTTGTAAAATCCACAAAAATAAGTCACATCTTCTTTTGTATATATTGATTCTGGTGGCTGTTGGCTTGTTGTTGACAGAAATATCTGTTCGTATATTTTTTCCTGCTCCGCTATATAAATTAAGAAACGACGAGAGCGAACAGATCGTCCCTCATCCGCTGGTGTCCTATATTTATCAACCCAACCTGGATTTTATCATCCACACCAAGAATTACTCAACCCGGATTGAAATCAACAGCTATGGATATCGCGATGACGCCTGGCAACCCGTTGATTCCATACCCAGTATCCTTGTTGTGGGAGATTCCTATACTGCCGGTCAGGGGGTGGGTGTTGAGCGTCGCTACTCAAGCCAGTTGGAATATCTGTTTGACGAAAGTCCCGAAATTCAGATCTTCAATGCGGGTGTATCGGGTTATGGACTGCCCCAGATGATCAATACGGTTCGAATTCACCAGCCTCTCCTGTCACCGGATATTGTGATTATGGGGGTGTATATTTCCGGGCTGCCGCGGATCAGCGATCCCTTTATTTACCATCAGGGTTTCAGTGTGCGCAGGTCACAAGTTAAACATACCCAGGTACATCATCACAATGCATATCTGGTTCTATCCACCAGCCCGTTTCTGCGGAAAATTGAAATCTTGCTGCTAAGATTCAGTGCCCTGTACCAGAACATTGTTTCGCGCGTCAGTGGCCTGAACTATCGTCGCATCCCCCAACCCACTCATCTGGATAACCTGGCCACAATCACACCGGATCTGGCTCAGCTCGCCGAAGAATTGACATCGCATGGATCTATTCTCCTCGTTTTGACTATTATCCAGCATGATAAAAAAGGCAATTTTAATGTTGACGAGTTGAATGCTGCTCAGCGGTTGTCCACAATCTGTGATTCGCTGGATATTCCCCTGATCAGCATCACTTATCATCTGGAGCAGGCTGTTGAGGAGGGTGAATCGTTTCGTATAGATGAAAATGACCCCCACTGGAATGACCGTGCCCACGCTCTGGCAGCACAGGCACTCTACGACTGGATCACACGCAACCGTACCACCTCCCCTTAAAATCGTCCGGAAAAATACTCAGGGACAATTGGTCTACTTCAAATACAGGATCTTCTGCGTCTGAGTGTGTTGCGAGGATTCAAACTTCACCAGATACAGTCCCGAAGCATTTCCGGTTGCGTCCCAGGAAAAGCGGTGGTTTCCTGGAGAAAGGAATTGATGCCCAGCCGTCAAATCGGCAACTTCCCGGCCGGAGATATCATAGATCCGGAGTGAAATGTTTCCCGGATTTGGGATAGTAATCTGAAGCGTGATTCTGTCATTAAACGGATTTGGATAGGCGGTGTGTAATTTGAACCCTGTAGATGAAAGGGATGACTGAATCTCATTCCCTGCTGTATCTGCGGCAATAATATCCAAAATCTGCAGGCTGCCCGAATAGTGTAACAGTTCAATTTCACCGGAGAAAGTGCTGCCGTCAAGTGAATAAATCAGAATGGTTTCCGGGTTGTAACTGATTTCCAATCCGGGATATATCCGGCTTTCATCCACAGTGAAATCTCCGTGCACCTGCAGCTGCAGACCTGCCAGATCTCCATCTGAATTCAAAAATACTGCGCTGCCCGTATCCATAAGTTCTGCGAAAGTCACCGGTGAACTGACCGGCCTTCCCGTGGCCAGAATGTAGTCGATAATCACCACCAGATCCAGGATGTTGACAATCTCATCCGCATTGGCATCCACCAGACTGTACTGCTGGGGGGCCGGTTCAAATAGCCCCAGTATCAGATCAATGACTACCACCACATCCAGAATATTCAGGCTGTAGTCGTTATTGATATCAAATGGCGGCAAGGGTCCGGGTATTAACAGCGGAATATTTTGATCTGAAGATGACCAGGTGAGTTCTCCGGTCTGTTCATCAAAATTACCCAGATATACAGCGTCCTCCGCTGCACGCCAGTACAAAACGATCATGGGATTGCCGTCGATCCATCCCGGATATTGACCGTAGTCATTTTCTTCGTCCAGACAGAAATCCATCGCTCCATACGTGGTTATTTCCAGCGGTTCACCTTCCCACACACCGGCACCCACCAGTATTTCTCCAAACTGCCCGGTACAATCACCCATATTGATCATGCCGTTCGCATCCAATAGTCCCACTTCGTCACCCAATTCACCGCCATCGATATCATCAATGATGAATGTATTGATAACACCGAAACCGGTGGTATCGGCAAACTCCAGATATTCTTCCAGCTGTCCATTGAGAATATCCTGAAAATGGACCGGTTCCTGTTGGGGAGTAAAATCCACACAGTTGCCAGTCGTTTCATATATGCCACCCATACCGTCACCGATATAACTGTTTTCAATGCACACTTGCTGAGGGCTCTGCCCAGGCGGAGGTATTACTGAAACGGTCAGTAAGGGGCCGTCGTACCCATTCATCCAATTACAACTTAAATCCAAGCCCAATATCCGGGCACGATGATCCAGATCATTGGTAAAGGTGACGGCATTGTAGGGTGGCCAGGGGCCATCGGTGATTTCCACAGCGCTGACGATGGTCAAAGAATCCCAGTTGGCAAAACTCAGATCAAGCTGAAAACTGTTGAGACAGGGATCCAACTCAATATCAATGGTGAACTGCAGTTCCACGCTCTCCAGTACTTCAAATGAATCCCGGAGTATAAAGTTGACTGGATCGCGCTCTTGCTGATCAGGGGCCAGTGCATCCGTCAGCTCATAGCACGGCATCCAGATATCGTGTACTGTGAAGATTCCATCCTCATCCATATCGCCCACACATAATTGTTCCGCAGTGGGGATTTCAATCTCAAGGGCGAAATCAATCATGCCAATCACATCCAGGATATCATAAGCTTCATCGAAGTTCACATCTCCGGTATAGAAACACATATTTTGGTCATAGAACAGCGCGCCCATATCCGCGATTGTCCCGTCAGGATCGAAAGGTGCTTCGGGATCGCCCGCGTCGATACAGGGACTGGATTCCTGGAGCTGGAATCCACCGCCCCCACCGGTTTCAAAGAGGGGATCGACACAGATGTTGCCCGGTCCATCCCAGCACTCCAGCAGATCTGAATAGCGGACGGTGACGTTTTCCGAATCCTCACTCACCAATCCGTTCTCACCTGTATCATTCCAGACGATGGTATTTTCCATGGTCAGCAAGGGTTGATGGGTCATATAGAGTTCCCGTCCCAATTCGGCTTCATTCTCGGCAAGGGTACAGTGATTGATGGTGGCTTCACTGTGATGGGTTATATAAATGCCGCCACCGGTGCTGGCGCTGTTATAGCTGATGATACATCTTTCCACAAGCGGATTGGATGAACCGCTGCCGATATAAATACCGCCGCCGCTGTAAGCAACATGGTTATACTGGATTCGACAGTGGCGGATACTGGGGCTGGATCCCCAGATATAAAACCCTCCGGAGTTGTTACCTCCACCATTAACGATTGTAAAACCGTGGACCTCCGCATAGCGGGTCTGTCCATTGGTAATACGGACTACCGAGTCTTCCTGATTTCCATACAGAATTGTGAAGTGGATGTGATCTTCATCACCGGAAAAAATATACTCAGAGGCCAGAACAATATTCTTCCAGTTGAAGCGGATGTTCTCCTCGTAGATTCCTGGATGAACCAGTACAGTGTCGCCGTGCTGGACAGCGTCAATGGCAAATTGCACCGATCGCCAGGGGCTGGCTGCTGAGCCATCATTGTCATCACTGCCCTCTGTACTGACGTGAAACAGATCTCCGGTGTTACAGTACTGTATACCGTAAAAGGATTCCAGGCACTCGGGGACGCCATCACACAGATGGTTGTATTCCACAGAAGAATTGCTATGAGACCAGGCGATATCCAGCTGGCATATTTCCTCCGGCAGCGAAGTCAGATGATTATATCCCAGGTGCAGAAATTCCAGTGCAGTGAGATTTCCGATCTCCGGCGGCAGAGTAATCAGTAGGTTGTTACTCATACTCAACAATTCCAGATCAATCATTTGGTCAATCTCACCAGGGAGAACACCAATCTGATTGTGTTTCATTCGCAGGGAAGTCAGTTGGGCCATTTCCAGCAGCACTTCTGGAAACTCCACCAGTTGGTTGTTGGAAATATCCAGCTGAATCAAGCTGGTGTTTGTATTCAAATTTTGCGGTAGATCCGTAAGCAGGTTGTCAGAAACGTCCAGGATCTGGATCTGAGGCGTGGCAGCCATGCCTTCGGGTAGGCTTTGCAGCTGATTGTGCTCCACAAACAGATGGATGAGGTTCACCAATCCGGACCAATCCCCATCCGGCAATTCGATGAGTAGGTTGTTTTCCAGCTGCAATTCGATCAACTGGTCCAGGTTGAGGATCGATTCCGGCAGTTCGAGGAGCAGGTTGCTGCTCAGGTCCAGTTCCTGCAGATTGGGGCTAAAGTTAAAATCCTCCGGCAGGATCTCCAGCAAATTGTCGTTTACCGAAAATTCAGTCAGAGACTGCAATTCACTCAGGCAATCCGGAAGGATGGTGAGTTGATTGTCACCCAGTTCCAATCTCCATAATTCTTCCAATTCGCATAATTCATCAGGCAGACCGCTGAGCTGGTTGTTACGGAGTCCCAATTCTTCCAGTAAAGATAACTGCCCAACCGAAGCGGGGATGGTTGTGAGGGGGTGATCCCCGCATCCCAGAAAGGTCAACTCGGTGAGCTGGCCCAAATTTTCCGGCAGACTGTGCAGGGTGGCGTCGATTCTGTATTCAGAGATTTCCAAAGTGGTCAGTCGGGTATCCTCCCAGGTGTGCAGCCCAAACAACATTGGATATTGATCGAGATCATTCAAATCGATAATATCCTGCAGTACCTGAACATCCCCGGCATGGTACTCAGGACCCGGATTCCCGGGATCGCGCACTTCCACCTGGTGAGGGAGTTGATCTACAGCGATCACATCCCCTCCTGCCATATCCATCAGGACGGCTTCAAAGCCATTGAAATCAATCCATTGTCCGATAGCCTCCTCAGCAACCTGAAACCCAATACCTGCAATATGGACGCTATTGGTGTCTTCCGGTGGATAAAACCAGAAAAAATTCAGCAAGGCAATGAAGCTGGTATCCTGTACTTCAAAGCTGTAACTGTCGCTGATGTATTGATTGAGATAATAGGCTTCAAAGAGACCGGGATAATTTTCATACGCCAGAATCAAATTGCTCATGTTTAGATCCAACAGGGGAAAATCCGTCGACAATACCAAGTCCATTCGAAAATCCGGATCTGTGCCCCAGACCCAATCCTGGATAAAATGGAGTCTCAATGGGGAAGTAATTCTACGTTGGATATCCTCTGGAATTTCTTCCGGCTGATGATTCAGATCCGCATTGATCCACGATACATTCAGGGAGTCTCCCAAAGACAGGGTATCACTGAGACCAAAGTGCAAATCCGCGATATGCATCGAATCTGTGATGGTCAAGGACTCATCCCAGGTGATGGAGAAATTGAATTCTGAATCATCATAATTCCAATAGGCCGCCATTGGATATGGTGATGAAACAGTGAATAAAGTATCGATATGATCAGATGGATTTAGATCACCTGTGAAATTGGATAGAGTGCCGTCGCCGTTGATCCACACTTCCAACAGCCATTCATCATCGTCATAATAGGGATTTTCGGCGGTAGTGGTTATCTCCCAGGGATAGAGACAACTGCCATTATCAAAAATCACACCAGGATCATAATTATTGGCCAGGGGATCGGAACAGCCGATGAGAGCATCATCCTCCGGAATCAGTTCCAGGTCTGTAATCCAGGTGATTAAGGATCCAAAAAGTCCAGATCCCGCCTGGTAGGTTGGGATGGCATAATAGACCTGGTCTTCGCTGCTGCGATAGATGCGGATATGGATGGGATGATCATCAATGGATCCCGCCAACTGAAATCCACCGAACACACAATTATCGAGAGCCCTATGGGCAATCAACTCGGTTTGGTCGCAATGCCAGGGACCAGTTCCTACCAGTAATTCTCCATATTGATTGGAGCAGTCGCCCTCACTCAGCAATCCGTTTAAATCGAAAATGCCGATCTGATCTCCTCCTTCCAACATGGGCAGATCTTCGTCAAATACAATCAGATCTCCCCCGCAGCAATCGTCCAATGGGATGAAATAAAAAAGTTCATATTCACAGGAGCAGTCGGGGATGGTGGCGTTGGGTTCGAAGTTCATGGCAGCAGGTTCCATACATCCATAACACCAGTCAGCTTCCAATCCCGTTGTACCCTCCACGCAGCCGCACTCATTCACATAGGCCGTGCCGCCGCATTCCTCATTGCAATCGAAATAGAGACAGCTGCCGTCGTCCACTGTGGCTTCCGGGTTGAAATTGCAGGCTTCCGGATCGGTGCAGCCGAGAATATCCTGCGCGATGAGCGGGGTGATTGTTAAAAGAAGAATTGGAATCATGTTGGCTCCCCTGGGAAAGTTAAAAGGATGATTTGAAAATTGGCTCATAGCTGATCGATTCTGGTCATTATTGAGAATTATGGCCGGTTGTCAGGTTGGATAGTGGTCATTGAATTGCCACCTATTCCTTTCGTGAGTCGAGCCGTGTATTGATAGTTTAATCCCAACCTGCGACTCAGTTCTTTTTTGTTATGCCCGTACTCGTTATAGAGAAAGGCAAAAACCTCCCGTTCAAAAATCTGGTTGATCCCTTTCCAGTCAGTGCCGGGATTGTTTTTCAGCAAGTACGAGATATACTCTTGGGGTGGACCGGTATAAAAGCTGGCCGATCGTTTGCGGATATCAAAGATGGATCGCGGGCTTATGTTCAGATCTTCTGCTGCCTGACGTACGGTACCTGAGGTATTGATGAGAATATCCAGGACGCCTCCCTGGAATATACTGCGGATTTCCTTCCAGGTTTTGTCCAGGGCAAAGGAGAGATCGGGAATATCCGCCTGCTGAGTATGACCACTCCAACCGTCGGTGAGGATCTGGATATATCGTTCACTGACGCGCTTGCGATATCCCGCATAGGTGAAATGATTATTGAGCAATTCTCTGGAGCCTTCATAGCCTTTTTTATAAAAGTAAAAGGCCAGATCATGATTCTCAAGCTGCTCATGACAGCGTGCCAGATTATAGGCAATGGAGGGAATCAGAAAGGAATGTCCGTAACTGCTGGCAATATTGATGGATTTCTGCAGATAGCCCTCAGCCTCTGACCAGGATGATGTGCGGCAGAGTGAGAGACCGATATTCCCCAGGGTGAGTGATTTCATATAATGACTGTCTGCACAGTCCAGGGCCAGGTTCATATTAACCAGAGCCTGATCGTGCCGGCCCCGGTGGAAATACAGCATCCCCACGTCGTGATGAATAGCCGCCTCGATATGACGATAATGATTCTGTCGGCTGATATCAAGTCCCTGCTGATAGCATTCCAGGGCCTCGGTGTCATTCTGGGATTTTCGGTGGGCATTGCCCAGATTTTTATAATGATACGCTGCAGTGGCAAATTCGCGGACTGTCAGGAAATAATCCAGGGACTCCCGCAATGTAGGGATAATATCAAAGTTACCCTTGCGGGTTTTCAGAACCGCCCAATAGTAGTTGGCCAGCTTTAGCAAGTATTCTGACCGGGTCAGGTTGGGGATATGATCCAGCATGATCAAAGCCAGATCATATTGCCCTATGATAGCCATAAATGCCACCATTTCCAGAAGGATGAATGCCCGCGACTCCCGATGCCCAGGTCGTATTAAGGAATAGGCATATCCAAAATGTTTGGGACCCTTGATAAAGTCGCCCTCATGAATCAGACAGCGTCCCACTCCGGTAAACAGAATCGCCCGCAATTCAGGATCCGCTTCCTGATCGACCAGCATCTGAATCAGTTCTTTGGATTCCGGAATGGACGTCTCACCAAATTGAGCCAGGTGAGCCACGAACTCCGCCCATTTGCTCACAGACTTTACCCGAACATCCAACGCAGATGCCACAGGATTTTCACGGGCTTGGAAAATAATGGGAATTTCATTCATATCCGACTCACTAATCACTAATGTGAATTATTTCTATATACTATGCGTTATATTACAATTATATCTGGATTACTGCAAGTATTCTCTATATTATAGATTATTATTACACATATTAGGATCAAGGTCAGGTTCAGTGAAGGCGGTGGGGATATAACCGTCGGTAGACGGGATGCCGATCAAGAGTAGTAAAGTTGTAAAAAACAGCAGATTTTCAGAGGTATACCTGATATTCAGCACTGCTGGATTTCTCATGCAAAATAGTCTGGAGGATTCTTCCCGAAATAGTTTTCTGGATTGAAAAAGTGGTTCAACATCTGATACCGCTGGCGATTATTAATAAAATCCAGATGCCAGGCAGATTCTGATTTTACTCGGGAAGATTTGGGGGCAATGAGTGCCTCAGGCATTTTAGCTACTTCTGAACTGGGGATTCCCGTGAATTCTGCCAGTTCTGTGAGATAAGATGTGGGATTGGAGAGAAAATTCTCAAAACTCAGAATGCGGAAGGAGTCGGGTTGGAGAGTATTGAGGAAACCGTTCAGATAAACATAATTGTCCTCGATGATACGACTCTGCTCGATGTGATCGTTTGAAAACTCCCGCCTCAGACAACTGGCCACGCAACTGTGCGGGTGACGGGTAAGAACCAGGAATCTGAACTCGATATGATTTCCGAACAGGTTGATAAGAAAGTGGGGATCGGGACGGCGCAGGGTGTTGCGGTCTCTGGCGAATGGATAGGATTCGTCTTCCCAGAAAAATGCCTTTCCTGTCTCTTCTGCCAGCTCGACCAGTTTCTGAATAATCCGGTGATCAATTTCCGTACCCAGTTCAGTAAAATGAAGGGACTGCAGATACTCTTCAAAGGGATCAAATTTCGGAAACTCCAGAAATTTCCCGGTATTGCCGCGAACCAGAGCGTGGGATGCCCCAATGAATGCGCGAATATACTTGCGATATCCTTTCAGGTCTTTGCGATATCCCGGCATCCGCCGCACTTCTGCCGCCGGTATCCAGGTGTGATAATAGAGCCGTCGCAGCATGTGTTTGTTCACCACCGTTCGTGAATCCAGAAAATCCGCCAAACAACTGCGGATCATATGATGTCCCGATCCTTCCACACCGAGTACCACGATAAAGCGCATGCTTTTTCCCTTACTGTCTTTATTTTCACCACCTGGAGGTTTGAAATCAAACCTGGTGGTCCAGCATTAATGTCAATCAGATCTGGAGTTCACAGTTTGCCCCGGATGATGACAGTGACAGTGTCATTTTCCAGCAATCAATATTTAGGCAAAACATCTTGCTGATCCGGGTAGAATCCAAATACACATATATGAGGTTTATAAACCGACTGTAAATTAGAGCCAGTGTTATTGTGGTTATGCGGAAAATTCATCGGATGAATTTCCAATAATACGGATTCCCGGAAGCACTGCCAATTTCATGATAAATCCTTTAGCTATATTGAAACCATGATTTCAATTCAGAAAAAATTTCTTTTTGTACATATTCCGA
>JGI10211J34971_10004858_pt1 | contig 10602 bp, 12 predicted proteins | sample Etolagsediment_FD_34971 | JGI IMG/M metagenome (IMG submission 34971)
AGTATTGATTATTGGTGGTGGCGGTCGCGAACATGCCTTGGCTTGGAAAACTGCTCAAGCGGCTGATGTAACAGAGGTATTTGTTGCGCCTGGAAATGCAGGAACAGCCCTAGAACCCAACCTAACGAATGTAAATATTAATGTTGAAGATATAGCAGGCCTGGTAACTTTTGCAAAAGATAACAATATCGATTTAGCTATTGTTGGCCCAGAAGTCCCTTTAGTTCTAGGTGTGGTTGACGCTTTCAATGAAGCGGGACTTAAATGTTTTGGTCCAACGGCTGGTGCAGCACAGTTAGAAGGTTCTAAAGCTTTTTCTAAAGACTTCTTAGCAAAACATAACATCCCTACCGCTGCGTATGATGTATTTACTGAAATTGAACCAGCTCACGCTTACTTAGAAAAAATAGGCGTTCCAATTGTCATCAAGGCTGATGGATTAGCGGCTGGTAAAGGAGTTATTCTTGCTGACACAATGACAGAGGCAAAAGAGGCTGTTTCTGACATGTTGGCTGGAAACAAATTTGGGGATGCAGGTTCACGTGTTGTTATTGAAGAATTTTTAGTTGGTGAAGAAGCTAGCTTTATTGTTATGGCTGATGGTAAAAATGTTCTACCAATGGCAACATCTCAAGATCATAAAGCACGTAATGATGGTGATACTGGTCCAAACACAGGTGGCATGGGAGCCTATACTCCTGCACCAGTAGTGACTCGTGAAATTCATGATCGCATTATGGATACTGTGATTTACCCAACGATTGAAGGCATGGCAAAAGATGGTCTTCCATACACAGGCTTTTTATATGCCGGTGTTATGATTGATAGAGACGGTATTCCAAAAGTACTTGAGTTTAACTGCCGTTTTGGTGACCCTGAAACTCAGCCAATTATGATGCGTTTAAAATCTGATTTAGCTGCATTATGTCTAGCGGCTATTGATGGTAAGTTGGATACTGTTACAGCACAATGGGATTCACGTGCAGCTTTAGGCGTAGTGATGGCTGCTGGTGGTTACCCAGATGAATATCGTAAGGCAGATGTTATTTCTGGCATAAACGATGCAAACTCTGCTGACCTTAAGGTATTTCACGCAGGTACAAGTCTGAACGAGAATAATGAAGTCATCACTTCTGGTGGTCGTGTACTTTGTGTTACCGCTTTAGGCGAAAACGTTACTGCTGCTCAGAAACGTGCCTATGAAGGTGTTGCCAAAGTTAACTGGGATGAAGTTTACTATCGAACCGACATCGGGCATAGAGCTGTTTCACGTGAAAAATAACGCATAACAAGTGATTATGACTCACTAAATTAAAGCACCTTAGGGTGCTTTTTTTATACACGGAAGTAAGGTATAGTTAAAAAACCTTATTTTTTAATGGATAAACGATAGGAACTGCTCAATGTATATCCCAGGAACCGTCCGTAAGGAGGCTATAATGCCAATGGATAGCGTACATAATTATTTTGAACGATTAGTCTTTAATGAAATCAAAGAAAACTATGCAGACAAATTTGAAGATAACAACGCCCTAGCAGATATGGCTTGTATCGCATTAAATCGCATTGCTCCACGTTACATTCGATACGATATTGATATGTCTTTTTACATGTCGGTTGATGAACATATCGCAGTAGAAAAAAAGGTTCAAAAAGCTGTCAGAAAAGCCTATAAAAAGGTACAGCGTTTTGAAAGCAATCAAGAAGAAGGTTAACCAACCTCTCCAATATCTTTTGTCCAATTCTATTCTAGTTAGCTTAAATACCTTGTTGAGTTAACTAGCTATTCATTTTTTATTTCAAACTTTCTTATACCTTCATATATTAGCATTCTCTTTAATAAAGCAAACTAATAGCACATAAAAATTATCACCCCTTGTTACCGATGACAGTACTCAATACAAGCCTTATTTTTGATAAAATTCTTTAATTGCTTTACTAAGTGCTCTCGTTAATTTCAGTGCCTATGTAAGCAACTAAAACAAAAATAAATATAATTAAAAAGAAACGTGCTACAGACCATGCTGTTCTCAGCTCATAAACTTAGCTGTATACGCAGCCATAAGACTCTATTTCAAGACGTCTCGTTTGAACTATCTCCTGGACAACTTTTATTGGTTGAAGGTAAGAATGGTGCGGGTAAAACTAGCCTGCTAAAACTACTTTCTGGCCTACGTCGCCCTGATTCAGGTGAAGTAAAATGGAATCAGGTTAACATCCTTCAAGCAGAATCCGATTTCCGAACTTACCTGGCCTGGTTAGGTCATCAAAATCCATTAAAAGAAGATCAATCCGCTCTTGAGAATTTAACGATGCTGGGTCATATCCGTCCACGCAACCAAGTTTCAATGATTGAGGCCTTAAAGACCCTACAGCTTGGTCACGTTAAACATAAGTTTGTAAAAACTTTTTCTGCCGGCATGAAACGACGCCTCTCTTTAGCGAGTTTACTCATTGCTGAAACCCCTTTATGGATTTTAGACGAACCTCAAGCAGCTCTAGATAAAACTGGGATTACTCTATTTGAAACCCTCGCAGAACAACACTTAAAGCAAGGTGGCATGATAGTTATGACCTCTCATCACTCGGTCAACATTGCCCCTAAATATATTCAAACACTTACTTTAGGGCATGATTAAGCATGAACACTTTTTTAACCCTAATTAAACGTGATCTTGTTCTCGCCTATCGTGGAAGAGGTGAAGCTTTTAATTCGCTAATTTTTTTCGGACTGGTCATTCTGCTCTTCCCTATTGGAATTAGCGCTTCAGAAAAACTACTCTCCGAGATTGCACCAGGCCTGATATGGATAGCGGCCTTATTAGCCACCATGCTCTCTTTAGACAACCTCTTTAAAGAAGATTTTCAAGACGGTACATTAGAACAGTGGGCTGTCAGCCAACATTCATTAATCAGTTTTGCATGGGCTAGACTATTTTCTCACTGGGTAATCACTTCTGTACCACTTATTATCATTGCACCTCTATTTGCCTTATCATTGAGCTTGCCTACTGATGCTATCGGGGTGTTAATTGTCTCACTACTTCTAGGAACACCACTGCTGACCTTCATTGGCGGAATTGGTGTCGCCCTAACAACAGGTTTGAAAAAGAGTAGCATGTTGCTCCCTTTACTGGTTTTACCATTTTATATTCCTGTACTTATTTTTGGTGCGAGTGCAGTGGATGTAGCAGCTGATGGTTGGTCTGCTTCGGGTCAATTATATATACTAGCTGGCTTATTTGTTTTAGGCATTACTCTCGCCCCATTTGCGGTGGCTACATCTTTAAAGGTAAGTGTTTCACAATGAATATTATTATTAAATGGTATTACCGTTTAGGTGCCCCACTTTGGTTCTATCCTTTGGCGGGTAAATTAATCCCTTGGGTAACTGCTCTGTTTTTACTATTCCTCATACCAGGCCTCTATATGGGTTTAGTTACCGCACCAGCTGATTATCAGCAAGGGGAATCTTTTAGAATTATGTATGTTCATGTTCCTGCCGCTTGGATGTCGATGCTAGTCTACTTTGCCATGGCAATTGCAGCGGTTGTAGCGCTGGTATGGCGAGTACGCATGGCTGAAATAATGATTATTTCTAGCGTACCCATTGGCGCAAGCTTTGCCCTCATCGCACTACTCACTGGCGCCTTCTGGGGTAAACCTATGTGGGGTGCTTGGTGGGTTTGGGATGCCCGATTAACCTCAGAATTGATTCTGCTATTTATTTATTTAGGCATTTTAGCGCTCTATAACGCATTTGAAGACAAAAAAACTGCTGGTAAAGCGATGAGTATATTAACGTTGGTTGGGGTTGTGAACCTTCCGATTATTCACTACTCAGTTGTTTGGTGGAACACTCTTCACCAAGCCGCAACGGTAACCGCTTTTGATAAACCAAGTATTCATATTGATATGCTTATTCCGCTACTATTAATGGCAACAGCGTTTAAATTTCTGTTTCTATTAGTCTTACTACTGAAGATGCGTGCCAACTTAATTGAACAAGATATTCACTCTGGCTGGGTAAAAAAGATTATTCAAGATAAGCAAAAACTCGAGGAGAATAACCATGTCTGAATTTATTAATATGGGTGGTTATGGCTTTTATGTATGGAGTTCTTTTGGCATAGCCGCCGTGGTGATTTTAGCCAATATCATTGAACCGATATTGCATCACAAAAATGCATTAAAAGAAGCAGATGATTTCTATAGTGAAGAAAGCTAAAAATTTAACAATATAAAAATAAAATAACAATACAAGAGAAGCGGTCTATGAGTCCAGTTAGAAAAAAACGATTTTACATGGTGCTACTATTAATTGTAGGTGTCAGTATTGCCACATTTTTGATTGTGCAGGCATTTAGTCAAAACATGATGTTCTTTTTCTCAACAAGTGAAGTTAAACAAGGAAAAGTACCTGCTGATAGAGACTTTAGACTAGGAGGCCTGGTAGTTGAAGGCTCAGTTAAACGAGACAGCAAATCTTTAACCGTGCGCTTTGATCTTACCGATACCTTAACAACGGTGCCTGTTGAATACACTGGCATTTTGCCTGACCTATTTCGTGAAGGACAAGGCATTATTTCTAAAGGCAAACTAAATGCGCAAGGTATTTTTATTGCTGAAGAAGTGCTTGCAAAACATGACGAAAATTACATGCCGCCTGAAGTAGCGGACAGTTTAAAGAAAGCGGCTGAGCAGAACTCAATAAAACCAACACAAACAACCACAAATGAAGTGAACCAAGAGGTGAGCAAATGATTCCTGAAATTGGCCACTTCTCACTCATTATCGGCTTAGCTTTTGCATTTGTATTGGCAACCGTACCTCTGTTTGGTAATCACCACAAACACACGGCCTTAATGCAATTAGCCGTCCCGGCTGCAGTAGGACAATTTCTTTTTCTTGCTCTTTCTTTTGGCTGCTTACTTTATAGTTTTACAGTTGACGACTTCTCTGTTAAATATGTCGCTGACAACTCAAATACACAGCTTCCTATGATATTCAAAGTCTCCGCAACTTGGGGAGCACATGAAGGTTCTTTATTATTATGGGCGTGGATTCTAACGGGATGGGCATTAGCCGTAAGTTTATTCAGTAAAACATTACCTCTGTCATTGCAAAGTAAAATGCTGAGCGTTTTAGGCATGGTAACGATTGGCTTTATCCTCTTTATCTTACTGACATCAAACCCTTTTGAACGTTTGCTTGAAATCCCACAGGAAGGACGCAGTCTAAACCCACTATTACAAGATATAGGCTTAGCCATTCACCCACCAGTTTTATACATGGGTTATGTTGGTATGGCTGTCACCTTTGCCTTTGCTATTGCCGTTCTTCTTGAAGGAAAATTTGAAATGGCCTGGGCAAGATGGGCTAAAACTTGGGCTATTGTGGCCTGGGCTTTTTTGACCTTAGGCATCTCATTAGGAAGTTGGTGGGCATATTACGAACTTGGCTGGGGCGGCTGGTGGTTCTGGGATCCTGTTGAAAATGCGTCATTACTGCCGTGGATTATTGCGACGGCACTCATTCACTCTCTAAGCATTACCGCAAGCAGAGGTTCTTTCCAATCTTGGACGCTATTATTGGCCATATTGGCATTCTCGCTCAGCTTGTTAGGCGTATTCTTGGTACGTTCCGGAGTCATTACCTCCGTACATGCATTTGCAACGGATCCAACACGCGGTATTTATATTCTGGTTTTCTTGGTTGTTGTCGTTGGTGCTTCACTGTCGTTATATGCTAGTCACGCACATAAAGTTACCCAGAGAAAAGAATTTTCATTGTTATCTAAAGATACCCTGCTTTTACTCAACAATGTCATATTAGTCACCATGATGGCGACAGTGTTATTAGGTACACTTTATCCACTAATATTGGACGCGTTAGGTGTCGCTAAATTATCGGTGGGGGCACCTTATTTTAACTCGGTGATGCTACCGCTAACGGTTCCTCTAGCTCTACTTATGGGTTTAGGTTTTGCAACTCATTGGCGAGAAGATAGCAGCAAACGCCTTCTCAGTCGACTATGGTTGCCAGCCGTTGCCAGCTTACTGGTCGCATTTTTAGTTCCTTTGTTGCTTTTACCTGATGTATCAGGCCTGGCAATACTCGGTTTACTAATGAGTAGTTGGATCGCCTTTACTGCTCTCATTTGGTTATTAAAAGAGAACTCAACAGGCCTGGTAAAACCTAATATGCAAAAATTTGGTTCGGCTCTTGCCCATATTGGCTTTGCTGTAACGTTGACCGGAATAACTATTACCTCTATTTACTCTATTGAAAAAGATGTACGTCTTGAGCCAGGACAAAGCTATCAAATTAATGAATACCAATTCAAATTTATCGGCGTTCAACAAAAACAGGTAGATAACTATCTTGCTTCTGAAGGCCACATTAAAGTATTTATTGATGACAAACTACTTACAGAACTCTACCCACAAAAAAGAACCTACATGAGTCAAGTCATGCCAATGACGGAAGCGGGTATTGATGCCGAATTGTCGCGCGATCTATTTGTCGCATTAGGTGAAAAACTAGATGAAACGGCCTGGAGTGTCAGAATTCAGTACAAGCCATTTATCCGTTGGATTTGGCTCGGTTCAATTTTAATGGCGATTGGTGGGGTACTAACCTTGTTTCAACGTAGAAAAAAAGTCAAGCCTGAAAATGCCAATGTAGCAGAGGTTAATGCATGAACAAGCAGATGATTCCTTTGGCAATTTTTTCTGCACTCGTTATTTTTTTAGCGATTGGCCTTACACTTGATCCTAAAGATGTCCCTTCCCCTTTGATTGGCAAGCCAGCGGCCAACTTTAACCTACAAAAACTCTATAGCGATGAAACCTTTAGTCCAAATGAACTTAAAGGTGAACCTTGGATTTTAAACATCTGGGCTTCTTGGTGTGTGTCATGTAGACAAGAACATCAACTATTTGTTGATTTAGCCAAAGAGCAGCTTATCACCATTGTAGGTCTTAACTATAAAGATACCCCAGCAGAAGCCAAAGCTTGGCTTAAAGAACTAGGGAACCCCTACCAAGTTACTGTGCAAGATCCAAATGGTCAGGCTGGCATTGACTGGGGAGTGTACGGAGTCCCTGAAACGTTTGTCATGGACAGTCAAGGCATTATCCGTTATAAATTCACAGGGCCATTAACAAAAAAGCGCATTAAGCAAATACTGTTGCCTCTACTCTCTGAACTAAAAGACAATAAAACACAGGTTAAATAAACGATATGAAAATACATTTTCTTTTACGTTCTATTTTTTTTAGCTTTCTCACTTTTACGGCATTAATGCATACTGCGAATGCATCCATTGAAACCTATCCATTTGACACAGCACAACAGGAAAAGGACTACAATATCTTAATCGATGAACTTCGCTGTTTGGTCTGTCAAAACCAAAATTTGGCCGATTCAAATGCCGAGTTAGCTCAAGACCTAAGAAGACAAGTACATACAATGCTGGTGACAGAAAAAAAGGATAAAGACAGCGTAGTAAAATTTATGGTTGAACGTTATGGCGATTTTGTTCTATACAACCCGCCTGTTAAATCACAGACACTATTATTATGGACTGGGCCATTTATTTTTTTGCTGCTTGGGATAGGGTTTCTCATGCGCATTATTAGACAATCAAACAGCGTTCAACCCTCAAATAATAAAGAAGCTGAGGACACCGCTTCTAAATCGGAATAATATTCTATGACAACATTAAGTATTGGTCTTTCAATTCTTCTGACAATTGCCCTCTTAATCTTATTGGTTCCTATCGCCATGAAAAGCCAACTAAAGACCGACACTGCTGCCAAGAAAGCCATTATTGCGATTGCTATCTTTGTGCCTGTATTCACCATGGCAAGCTATTTTAGCTTGGGAACACCCGAATTTGCTGAAATAGCAACAGAGCAAGCCCCACCACCTATGACAACATTGGTGGATGAATTAGAATCAAAACTGACTCAAAAGCCCAAGGACATTAATGGCTGGCTTCTGTTAGGTCGCTCTTATATGGTGACTGAAAATTATGCAAAAGCCATCAAGGCTTTTGAAAAAGCACTCGCCTTAGAACCAAAAAACCTAAACGCTATAATACCTTTAGCAGACGCACTTGCGGTAACCGCTGGTGGCAATTTAACTGGCAAGCCTTATCAATTACTTTTACAAGCTTATGAAACCGAACCCAAAAATGAAATGACTTTATGGTTATTAGGTATGGCTGAGAAGCAGATGGGTAATAAATTGTTAGCGGAAAAGTACTGGCAAACACTTTACCAACTAATTCCTGAAAACTCTAAAGACAGAGCTAAAGTAGCCTCATTGCTAGCAAGCATCGGTTCTAATGCAGAAATTTCTCTGGGTATTGCCAAGCAACCGAATACAGTTATTAATGAAAATACTACTATTCAAGAACCCACTACCCATTCACAAATATCAATTTCTTTTGAAATTTCTGAATCGACTAGAAATAAAATGGCTAACTCAAATATATTTATTTACGCTAAACAAGCGCAAGGGATGCCAATGCCCATAGCGGCACAGCGCTATAAAGGAGACCAACTTCCAGACCAAGTCGTATTAAGTAAAGATGATGAGCTTATGCCAGAAAGAAGCTTGGATCAGTTTAAAGAGCTTATTGTAGGCGTCAAAATAAGTACAGGGGATGCAATGCAAGCCAACACTTTATTTAAAAAGGAGCAATTTTTATCAGAGCAAAAAACTGTCAAATTCATTATTACGTTCTAATATAAGGGTTTTATTAAATAAGTCTAACCTATAGGCCATTAAATATCCTTTCTTTACCCCTAATTTGTTTTTACTTATCATAAGGCCACTTTAAAAGAAAACCTCTAACTAAAGCACGTTTTCAAGAATTTAAAGCCAAATTCAAAACGATAAAATAATAAAAAGAATACAACGATGTTTACAAAAAAAACCGGTCTACTTATCATAATCTTCCTTCTAGGCTTTGCTTCATTCGGAGCTATGAATTCATTTTTCGCTTATACCAACACAACAGAGTTCTGTACTTCATGCCACAGTATGAAAGTTAACCTAACAGAGTATAAGGAAACCATCCACTATAAGAACACTTCTGGGGTTCGTGCTGAATGTGCAGATTGCCATGTTCCTAAAGAGTTCCTTCCAAAAATGAAAGCTAAAATCATTGCTGCAAAGGATGTTTACCATGAATTTATTGGTGATTTTGCGGTAAGTGATGAATTAAAAGCGGATGAAGAAAAATATTTAGAACATTACGACAAGCATCGTTGGGCTATGGCAACCGCGGTATGGGACAAAATGAAAGCTTCGGATTCACGTGAATGTAAAACTTGTCATGCATTCGAATCAATGGATTTTGATGAACAACACAAACAAGCTCGAAACAAACATCCTAGAGCTATGAAGAAAGGACAAACTTGTATCGACTGTCATAAAGGTATAGCTCATACAGAACCTGATGAGCCAGAAGAAGTCGAAGAACAATATCGTGACGGTCTAGTTGGAGACCTTCTTCCTAAACGTTAAAAATAATGAAATTGAAAGGCGTCGTCACTCTCAATTTTAATAAAACAGACTTAAATAACCAGTTCACAACTGGAAACAACACTTCTGAGGAGGAGTATATGAAGAAAGCTAAGTTAATTGCAGGTGCAGTTCTAGCAGGCTCACTGCTAGCTTCGAGCACAGCGTTTGCTGGTATGGATCGAGCTACGATGCTCGCTAACACTTGTGCCGGTTGTCATGGACCTGGTGGTGTAAGTATGGGACCAGCAACACCGAGTATTGCGGGAATCTCGCCAGACTACTTTATTGAGTCTATGAATGCTTATGCAATGGGTGACCGTCCATCTACTATTATGATGCGTATCGCTAAAGGGTATTCAGAAGCGGATATCGCTTTGATGGCAGATTACTTTTCAAAACAAAAACATATCTCTGCTCCTCAACAAGCAGATGCAAAACTTTCTACTAAAGGTAAAAAGCTACATGATAAGTATTGTGAAAAATGCCACACTGAAGGTGGTTCGTTAGCCGAAGATGATTCAGGTATTCTAGCTGGACAGTGGAAGCCATACCTACAATATAACTTACATGACTTTACCTCAGGTAATCGTGAAGCACCTAAAAAAATGGCCAAAAAAATGAAATCAATGTATGAAAAACACGGCCAAGCTGGTGTTGATCAACTAATCGAATACTACTCAAGCAAGTAAGGAGAATAGAATATGACTAATATCTCAAGAAGAACACTCCTTAAAGCATCAGCAGCCACAGCTGTAGGTGTTGCTGGCGCAAGTGCTGTAACTTCAGCATCAGCGGCTTCTAAAAAAGTAGTTATCGTTGGTGGTGGTATCGGTGGTGCAACAGCGGCACGTTACCTTAAGAAAATGGATTCCAGTATTGACGTAACACTTGTTGAATACAACAAAGACTATTACACATGTTTCATGAGTAACGAAGTCATTGGTGGTAATCGTGAAATGGAATCTATCCACTTCACTTATGGCAAATTAGAAGCTGAAGGAATCAAGGTCGTTATCGATAAAGTAACGGGTATTGATGCAGCTGGTCAAAAAGTTATGACTG
>JGI10211J34971_10004859_pt1 | contig 10601 bp, 17 predicted proteins | sample Etolagsediment_FD_34971 | JGI IMG/M metagenome (IMG submission 34971)
TAGTTTTCTATTTCAAATCCTTGTCTTTCCAATGCTATCTGTCCACAGCTAATACCATCAAACAAACTCAATACATTTATTTTTTCTTTTCCCACGCTCATTTTTTAAATTCTTTTTTTTAGTGCTTTGATTAAAGTTTTGTGCTTAATAAACCGTACTGGCTATAACAGCACCTATACGCAATTTTCCCACCGCACAAAGCCGACACACAACTGCGTATAGCTGCGGCACGTTGCATTAAAACGTTCGCTTCGCCAATACAACACGTGGTATAAACAATAATTAAAATTGCCTACGCACGTAATCAACTACTTCTGCTGTACTTCCAAAGGTTTGTTCATCATCTTTCAGCATTTTTTCAGCAAAAATTATTATTTTGTCTTGTATGTATAATATTTCTGCTGTTGTTAAGTCGGTTTCTTCAAACGCATTTTCAAGCCCTAATCCATCTAAGGTACTTGCTATAAATAATCTGCTAATATTGTTTAATTGTCGTTTTGTTGCCATCGCTAAAAAATTTTAATTAAAGTTCATACCACCATACGTTGTATGCCATTAAAACGGCAAGGGTTTCACCCATACAACAAAGTGTATAAATAATAAAACCCCTGCCATCGCTCAGTTAAAACTCAGTAACAAAATACTGTCTATATCCACAGTAATTTACAAGGTAGTCAATCTTGCCCCAGCTTCCGTTTCCTAAGTCGTGTTGTTTTTGGCGTTTTTTACCTTTCCCATTTAGAACTAAAATATCAGTTCCGTTAATTCTACAATCTTGCTTCTTTCCTAAAGAACGCAACACTTCGTCCATTTGATGTTTACGTGCCATCGTTTATAAATTTAATTTAGTGCGGTCAATCCCCTCCGCACAATAGGGGTTTTACTATTCATACACAAAACGTTACATATTTCTTAATAAATATTCTGAATCAGTATCAGGATATAGCTTTTCAAGTTCTTTTAGTTTCTCTTGATTAAGTTTTATTGCTTCCATATCCTTTTCTTTTTGTGTTGGAACAGATTCTTGTGCTTTCTCTTTCATCTTTTGGTAGTTTTCATAGAACCTATCACATTCTACTTTATCTGCTTTATGGAGGCTATTCTCTTTAATCCGTTGCTGTTCTGCATAGTCTGCTTTTTGTAATGCATACTGATTAAGTTCAACAATCATAGTATTCAAATTAGGTTTGCCAAATGGTTTAACTTCTAACAACCTGTCTGTAAAACACGTTATATCTGATATTGTAAAATAATAATAATGTTTCAATATATAATTTACAAACTTATCTATATGTTTCTCTTGCATATCTGCTTTCAATAAATCTACTGTTTGTGTAATTTCTGATAATAATAGTAGTTTACATACGCCTATACTATTATTAGTTTCAATATTCTTAAATGATACCTCGGTGCTTTCCCAAACTTCTTTTAATGTAATTGCTCTTTTACTATTACTCGCTAGCGTATTTATTAAAGAGATTTGTTGCTGCTGATTGTAAGTCTGTATTTTCATTTCTCTTATTTATTTTTAGGTTATTAAATTGACTGTCTATATTAGATAATGTAAAGTTATTACTTAACCATTTATCTTGTTTTGCTTTCTGGCATATATGTAGAAAACCATTCTTTATTTGTTCTTCGGTAACTTCTTGGAATCCTTTAGTTTTATACGCGTGCTTAAGTTTATTAATAATACTTTTGATTTTGGCTCCATCTTTACCCGTAAAGTAATATGCTGACCCACTGTGCGCAATAAAAATTTCCTCAAATTCATATTTTAGTATATTAAATAAAGATTTATTTTTAGTATCTGAACTTTTTTGTTCAGCACCTTTATTATATTTATTATTATTAGGTTTATTCTTATTATATAGTTCTTCAATATTTTCACAACAAGTTGTTAAAAAATTTAATAACTTGCTATTAATTATTTTAAAATGTTGTTTTGCAGGTAGACCTTTTAATTTAGTTTCTATAAAACCTTTATCAATTAACACTTTAATTGCCTTTCTTTGTTGGTGTGGACTTAATGTAGTATCTTCTTCTATATTATCCGCAGTATTAAAAAACCATTCTTCGTTGAAATATTCTTGTTTTGTGACTAAGTCGGATAATAACAACGCAGCATCTAATCCAACTTCTTTTGCAATACTCTTGTTAACTATCCAAAATGCGTTTTGGCTTAATATATTTGTCATAGTATAAGATTATAAGATTAAAAAAATATGGTGGATATTTCATTTAATAACCCCTCCACCATAATTGGGTAAACGGCCAGACTTTTAGAATGGTAGGTCATCATCTTTACTCTCTTGGATATCTATATTTCTATCCAATTCTGCTCCCTCTAACTGGTTAACCCTTTCTTTATATTCATTACTTATCATAATTTTATCTTTAATAAAATCAGGAAATGTCTTTATAACTTCTGTGTCAAAGTTATTATCATAATCAAATATAAATTCAGCATTATAAGCAGGAGGTTTTTCATAACCTTTAGGTAATTTACTGATACTACCAACAGTAGCATATTCTACACCTTTTTTAGTAAAACGATGGATAATACCTAAGAAGCAATAAGCACCAATAAGTTTAGTGACATCAAATCCAGAAGCATCATCTTCTGAAAATCCTTGACCTCTCCAACTCTCTAAATCTTTACGTAAGTTAGATTTTTCGTGCATTGATAATGTATATTCTTTATCAATAACCATAGGCTGCTCACCCTTTTCTTCATTAAACACTCTTAACTCGGTAGGTAATTCCCAAGTAAGACGTACTTTATTTACAACTTTAGGTTCACCCATATATTCATCTTCGTAAGTACCTATATGTACCATACGATAACACCTTGCTATATATGTATCAGCAGGTATTAATTCTCTTTTTACTCCACTAGAAGCACTCGCTGTAATTGCCATAATAATTATTTTTATTTGTTAGTATTAAGTTTATTATTAATATCATCTTTAACCGATAAATGTGGGAATTTATAACGCTGCTCACCTACTTTCCTAAATCCAAATGCTAGTATAAGTTCCTCTTGTTTCTCCCAAGATAACTTATGTCTTTTTAATCTATATTTATGAGAGGTAATAGTATTATAATTCCAACCTGTTACTGCACTTATATCTCTATTGTTATTAGAGAATATAAGCGCTAACGCACCTGATAATGTAAATTCATTTTTTTGCATATCTATATATATTTATAAATCAATTGCAAATATGCAAATAATATTTGAGAATAGCAAGTAAAGTTCATAACTTTTATGAACAAAAAAAACCCTGCAATACTGCATAAACAGTAGAACAGGGTACACCCAAAATCCATTATGACACCACAAAGATAATAATTTATTTTATATATCTTCAAAAAAAATAAAAAATATTGTGCAATATTGAAATATTTATGCTTATATTTGCTTGAAATATATTTATTATGATATATACATTCACAATATACGGAAATCCAAAGCCACAGAGTAGACCTAGATTTTTTAAAAGAGGTAATTTCACACAAGTATATGATAAAGATAAACCAGACAAAGAAAATTTTGCAGAAGTAGCCAAATACGAGTCACCAGAAAATCCATTAGATACAGCATTAAAGGTCAGTATAGAGTTTTATATTAAAAGACCTAAAAATCATTATCGTACTGGTAAGTATAGCGGTGAATTAAAGGACAATGCTCCAATGATACATACTAAAAAACCAGATATAGATAATTATGCAAAATTTGTATTAGATAGTTTAACAGGATTATATTGGGTAGATGACTCGCAAATATATGAATTAATATTAACTAAACAATATGGTAATGAGCCAAGAACAGTAATAACAATAAGCGAATGACAATTACAGATGTTGCTAATATGCTTGAGGAATATAAGCCAATGGCATTATACTTTGCAAAAAATAAATCGCTTGCAGATGATGTATTACAAGATGTGTTTATTAAGATAAATAGAAGATATGAGAGAGATAATAGTTTAGACTTTATACAATATAATAATGAATTAAACAGAAGTTATTTATTTCTTATGATTAGAAGTTGTTATACTGATATCATAAGAAAGGAAAAAAGATATACAGATGAAAAAATAATAGAAACAATAACTCAACCAATAGAACCTAATATATTAGAGAAACATTTAAAAGGATTAACGTGGTATGAAAAGAAATTAACAGAAGTATATTTTAATGATGGGCATACAATACGTTCATTAGCTAAAGCAACAGGTATTAGCAAGACAAATATACATTTAACATTAAAGAAGACTAAAATGGCAATTAAAGATAATATAGATTTAGAGATTAAGAATGAAGTATCGCAATACGTTAAGAATAAAGTAAAGAATAAGAAGAACCCAATAAGAAAGAAAAAACCAAAATCTAAAGGAGTAGGTGATACAGTAGAGAAGATAACAAAAGCAACAGGAATTAAGAAAGTAGTAGATACATTATTTGATGACTGTGGATGCGATAAACGAAAGAAGTTACTCAATAAAATATTTCCTTATAAGAATGCTAAATGTATGACTGAGGAACAATATAATAGATGGAGTAAGGTAATATCTAATATAGGTAGTAATATAGTTAAAGATAATGAACTGAAAGAAATAGCATCATTACACGCAGAGTTATTTGACCATAAATATCACGAGCCTTGTAGATGCTCTCCCAGAGAATGGAAACACTTAATAAAAGACATAGATAAAATATATAATACTTATGATAACTAGCTTTACACCACTAAATGCATATATAATTTTAAATGAATATTATGATATTTCTCATCTACAATATTCATTATATGAATTTAAACCTAACATACCTCATCTAGAAGTAGATGATGAAAATATAAAGATAATATTACATAAAGTAATTATAGAAGCAGACAATATATTAGATGCAATGGAATACTTTATTAATATACTAATAAACAACGAACTAACAATAGTAGAAAATGATTAAAGTAGCAGAGTTATTTTATAGCATACAGGGNGAGGGTTTAACAATAGGTAGACCATCTATATTTTTAAGATTATCGGGGTGCAATCTATACTGTAAAGGTAGTTGGACTTGCGATACTATTAATATATGGAATAAAGGAATATCATACAGTACACACGCATTAAAAAAGAGATTAGAAAATAAAATATATGTTAACGCAAGAAAGAATACAGGATTAGTAATTACTGGTGGTGAACCATTGTTAATGCAGAATAAATTATATGAATTAATTAGTTTATTAAATAATAAGATATTCATAGAGGTAGAGACAAACGGTACCATAATACCAGATATATTATCTGATAAGGTAGATTTGTTTAACGTAAGTCCAAAACTGCCTAATTCGGGTAACCCAGAAAGCAAATTCTACAATATAGAAGCATTAGACTATCTAACTAAAAATACTGAAATGATATTTAAGTTTGTAATATCTAGTAAAGCAGATATTAAAGATGTACATAAATATTATCTAAAGTATATTAGAGAGATTGGAATACATAGAGTATATTTAATGCCTGCTTGTGAAACAAGAGAAGAATATTATAAAACTGCACCAATAACAGCAGAGTTATGTAAGAAGTATGGATATAACTTTTCAGATAGATTACAAATAAATATATATAATAAAAAAACAGGAGTATGAAAAATTGGAAATTATCAAAAGTATTTTATTTTGAAGCAGGACATAGACTAGTAAAAGGATATACTGGTAAGTGCAATAATCTACATGGTCACAGCTGGAGGTTAAAGGTTACAGTAGAAAGTGATTCATTATATGAGTATGATTTTGTTATGGATTATAAAGAATTAAAAAATATTGTATCTCCAATAGTAGATGAACTAGACCACTCTTTTTTAGTTTATAAGAAAGATTATTTAATATTAGACTTCTTAAAGACTAATGAATTTAGACATATAATATTTGATGATAACCCAACAAGTGAGGTTATTGCAAAATGGATATATGATATAATAGAAATAGAAATGCCAGTAGGCACAAGAATATCAGAAGTAATTATAAACGAAACAGTTAATTCAGAATGTCAGTACAGCTAAACATAAAAGAGATATTAGAATATATCGGAGAAGACACAGAAAGGGAGGGATTAATAGGTACACCGGATAGAGTACAAAGAATGTATAAGGAGATATTTAGAGGTTATAATATAGAAGAAAAACCTAGAGTAACAGTATTTCCTAATGGTGAAGATGGGTTTACAGTAGATAATATGATAGTAGATACTGGTACATATTATTCTATGTGCGAACATCATATGATGCCTTTCTTTGGTAGATATACATTTGCTTATATACCACATCATAAAGGGTTGATATTAGGTTTGTCAAAAGTAGCACGTATGGTAGGATATTATAGTGCCAGATTGCAGATACAAGAGAGATTGACAGAGCAGATATTAAACGAATTATATAGTTCATTAACTAAAGATTTGAAATATAAAGCACCATTAGGAATGGCATTATCAATGAAAGGTCTACATTTATGCAAGACAATGAGAGGTGTAAAGAACAATGGAGAGATGACAACTACAAAGTTAGTTGGTATGATGAAGACAGATATAATGGCTAGAAACGAATTTATAAGATTGATATGAAAGATTTATTATTAGTATATAGTGGTGGTATGGATAGCACAGTGCTACTATATAAATTTAAGGATAGTATTAAAATGGCTATTAACTTTCAATATGGTTCAAAACATAATAAGAGAGAATTAGAATATGCAATACAGAACTGTGATAATTTAGATATACCATTATTAACACAAAGATTAGATTTTAGTTTATTCGAGAGTGATTTATTATTATCAGGTGGTGATATACCTAAAGGTCATTATGAAGATAGTAATATGAAGAAGACAGTAGTACCGTTTAGGAATGGTATTATGTTATCTTATGCAGCAGGTATAGCTGAAAGTAATAATCTAACAGGTTTATTAATAGCTAATCATAGCGGTGACCATGCCATATATCCAGATTGTAGAACTGATTTTATATCAGCAATGGGAGATAGTATATCAAGAGGAACAGATGCAGCAGTAAAATTATATGCTCCATTTAGCGATATATCAAAAAGAACCATAGCATTAATAGGTAAAGAAGTACAAGTTAATTTTAATAATACATATTCCTGTTATAATGGTGGAAATATTCATTGTGGGGAATGTGGTACTTGTGTTGAAAGAAAAGAAGCATTATATGGATTTGATACAACAGAATATCTGGTATGAAAGTATTTTTCGCAGGCAGAGAAAAGGACTTAAAAACTAACGACTACTTTAAACAAGTAGGAGTAAAGTATAGACTATTATCATTTTATTACATATTAAAAGATGGATGGTTAGGAGAAGAATATTTTTCCAGTAATTTCAACCATATAATAATAGATAGTGGATTATTTACTTTAATGTTCGGTGCAAAAAAAGATGAAGTAATGAGTAGTGAACAGCTTGAAGAATATAAGGAGAAGTATTTTAATTGGATAGCTACAATAAAATCTAAGAATTTTACATTTGTAGAATTAGATGTACAGAAAGTATATTCACCAGAATTAGCTTGGAAATATAGAATAGAGATGAAAGATAGACTACCAGATAAGAAGATAATGAATGTCTACCATTTAGAAGACGGTAATCCTGATAAGTTAATAGAGTTTTCTAATTACGTATCAGTTGGTATGCCAGAATTAAAAAAATGTGCTCCAAAGGAGATATATAATATTACTACATATATAATTAATAAGGCAAAGGAATTAAATAAAAAAGTACATATATTAGGTATGTCAGGTAAGAGGTTAATGTCTAAATTTAAATATGCAGACACTTGCGATAGCACTAACTGGACATGGTATGCACGTAGTACAGGATATAAGAAACAGCTATTAAACGAATATGGATTATACGACCAAGAATTAAAATCTCGCTCATTAACAGTACAAGAGGAGGTACGTTTAGGTATTATAACATCACTAAAAATATATAAGAAATATGCAGGCAACCAAGATTAATAAAGATAGTATTAAATTTAGAGTAGCTAAATTAGATACACTAATAACCGCAGTTTGGAATTATAAAGAGAACAGCGAAGAAATGAAGAATAAGCTGAAAGCTAATTTAGAGGTTAATGGATTTGTACAGAATTTAGTAGTGCGTAAATTAGGCAACAAGTATGAAGTAGTAGATGGCAACCATAGACTAGAAGCATTGCAAGAGATGGGATATAAAGAAGTACAAGTATGCGATGTTGGAGAGATAACAGATAAGCAGGCATATATTTTGTCTATTAATTTAAATGAGACTAAATTCGAGAATAATGAATGGAAATTAGCAAACATAATTAAAGGTTTATCAGATGATATGGAAGTAGAAGAATTAGAAAACATATTGCCGTATGAATTAGGTAATATAGAGAGTATGATTTCGACCGCTGATATTGATTGGGATAATTTAGAGATTAAAGAAGCACCAGAAGCAGAAGATGGTGGTTATTCAACAGTAATGGTACAAGTAAATGAAGAAGTATATAAAACGTGGTTGAAGTGGTGTAAGCAAGTACAAGAAGAAACAGATAGCACAAGTAAAGCATATGCATTTGAGTATGCGATAACTAAAGCAATTGGATAGTGAAGAAGTATTTAAAAGATGGACACGATGATGTAAAGGCACGTCAGAAGAATATAAAGAGGCACGCAGGAGGTAGACCGAGAGTAGTAACAGATGAAATGAAAGATGCGCTTATCACAGTTATTAAAAATGGGTTAACTCCAACAGAAGCAGCAGCAGCATTAGGATTATCAAAAAGTTGGATGGAAACAGAAATACGTAGATATCCAGATTTTGAGGTAGAAGTTAATATGGCGATAGAGAAGTTTAAATTATTCCATATAAATAATATACAGAAGTTTTCAAAGAGTTCATGGCAGGCATCAGCTTGGTTATTAGAGAGAACATTTCCTGAGAGATTTAACGCAAGGGTAGCACAAGAGATGGTTAACGCAACAAAAGAGAAAGAGCCGCCAAAGTGGTTTGGTTCTGACATTGAAGATGCAGTTATATTAGAAGATGCAAAAGTAAAACCAAAAACAAAAAGAGAGAAGTATACAGCAAATAAAAGTGATAAAGATATAAATATACCTAGAAAGATTACATTAGAAGAAGCAGAGTTAATAAGAAAAGAATATGGCAGAACTAAGATACCATATTCAATGCTAGCAAAAAGATACGAGGTATCAAAGACAACCATATCTAAGATAATAAACAAACAAACGCATAATGCCAGAACAACCTAAATCATATTATGATTTAAAAAATTGTAGGAATAGAATTAGTCTACATCAGGGTGGTACTAGGTCTGGAAAGACATATAGTATATTACAGGGACTAATGGAATTCGCATATGAAAATAAGGGAGCAGGTTTAGTAATATCAATAGTAAGAAAGACACTACCAAGTTTGAAGCAGACTGCTATGCGTGATTTTATAGAGATATTACACGAGAATAATTGGTATCGACCTAAAGAGCATAATAAATCAGATAATACATATACATTATTTGGTAATCTATTTGAGTTTTTCGCAGTAGACCAAGCACAGAAAGTAAGAGGTAGCAAGAGAGATGTATTATTTGTGAATGAGGGTAACGAGTTATTATGGGATGAATTTTTCCAGTTGAATATACGTACAAGATTAAAAAGTATAGTAGACTTTAATCCATCTATGGAAGAAAGACATTGGATATGGAGAAAATTAATGATAAGAAAAGACGCAGGGTATTATAAGACAACATATAAAGATAATCCATTTTTAACATTAAGAGAGATAAACGAGATAGAAAGTCTACAACAAACAGATTTACATTATTGGACTATATTCGGTATGGGAGAGAGAGCCAATAATCCTGCATTAATATTCAAATACGATACTATTGCATTGGTACCGAACAAAGCACGCTTTTTAGGGTATGGGTTAGACTTTGGATATGCAAACGACCCAAGTGCTTTAATTGGGTTATACCAAGAATCAAATACATTATATTTAGATGAAGTTATGTATCAGTCAGAGATGACTAATAATGATATTGATTATTTTATGTATACAGAAAAGGTAAGTAAATACTCTCCAATAGTAGCAGATAGTTCAGAACCTAAGAGTATAGATGATTTACGATTAAAAGGGTGGCGTATGATAAAGGCTAAGAAAGGTCACGATAGTATAAATCATGGAATAGATTTATTAAGAAGACATAAATTAGTAATAACAAGCAGAAGTATAAATATACAAAGAGAATTTGATTTATATAAATGGAAGCAGTACCCAGATGGAGAGTTAAGTAATAAACCGGTAGATAAATTTAACCATTCCATAGATGCAATACGATACATTGCAGAATATTCACTACAAAATCAAGGTAAGTATATAATATATTAGTATTCAATATATTGGCGGTGCATTCTGAAGTGTATAGTGCATTATTATATTTAATCTATTTATAAAATAGTTCATAACTTTTCTGAAAATAGTCTAATTTATATTTGCATATTTGCAATAAAGATAGTATTTTTACTCTTTA
>JGI10211J34971_10004860_pt1 | contig 10600 bp, 12 predicted proteins | sample Etolagsediment_FD_34971 | JGI IMG/M metagenome (IMG submission 34971)
TACNATCTTTACCTTTTTTAAAGGCCGTATCATTTATGTTAAAACAACTCAGATTACATCACCGAAACATTCTTCAAATGTCGTTCAATGGTTTTTCGGCAACTGAAATAGCTGAAAAACTCGATCTTACTGAGCAAACTGTATACAAGGTAATAGGTTCTGAATTAGGCAAAGCATACATGAATGGACTGGATGACAAGATGCAAAACAATACCTTAGATGTTCGGAAAGAACTTATCTCAATGAATCGAGATGCCTTACAAACATTCAAGCGTCTCCTAAATCCGAAGGAAAAAGCACCGGCATCAGTACAATTCAATACGGCCAAAGACATTCTCGACAGGTCCGGCTATAAGGCACCTGAAAAAATTGACCTGAGTTTTTATAACAAATCGGATGATGAAATCGATGCTGAAATTGCAGCGCTGGAAGCATCTATCAATAAGGTGTATGTACCGCCAGCGGCTCTGCAGCCTGAATCAGGGAATGTCCAGCTTGAAGATGCACCGATAGATGATGCACCGATAGAGGATTTTCCTGTTGAAGATCATCCAGTGGAATCTCAAGCAGATCCGGAAATGCAGGCAGTACTGGATAACAAAGTGTTTGACCCATTTAATAATGTGAAAGCAGGCATGTCGAATGATCAATAATGCAAAAGATATCTTAGCTCTCGATCGAGATGCAAAAGAACAGTATTTGAATCTCCTAAAAGAGAAGAATACTCGTCTTAGGCAAAATCGCATAGATCAATATTATCCCTCCTCTGGGCCGCTTTCACGAGATAAATATACTAAGCATTTAGAATTCTTTCAGCTCGGCAAGAAGTTTTCCGAGCGCTGCATTATGGCGGCTAATAGAATTGGAAAATCTGAAGGTATTGGCGCTTATGAAACAGTTCTTCACGCAACAGGCAGGTATCCCGATTGGTGGGAAGGTCACAAATTTTCTCGGCCAATAACTTCCTGGGCAGCCGGAACTACTAGCACCACGGCTAGAGATATTGTGCAATTCAAGCTGCTTGGTTCCCCAGAAGAGCATGGTACCGGCCTTGTGCCTAAGCGCTACTTATTAAAGACCACACCCAAAGCAGGCGGTGTCCCAAATGCAGTTGATACCATTTTGGTGAAACATATATCTGGTGGCATTTCCCGAATAAAAATCAAATCCTACGCTGAAGGTCGTAAATCATTCGAAGGCACAGAGCAAGATCTAATATGGCTAGATGAAGAATGTCCCCTGTCCATATACACTGAGTGCGTAACTCGGACAATGACAACAAACGGTCTGATTATGCTTACATTCACGCCGCTTGAAGGCCTCACTGAAACAGTTATGCAATTTTTGCCTGGCGGACAGATTAAAGAAAACCATGCCGGCAGCAAATCCTTAATAATGGCAACATGGGATGATGCGCCACACTTAACCAAGCCGCAAAAAGAAAGATTATTCGCTGCCCTACCACCTCATCAACGTGAAGCAAGATCTAAAGGCATACCTCAACTTGGTTCCGGAGCAATCTTTCCAATCCAAGAAAGTAATATCATCACAACAGACTTTCCCATTCCCGACCATTGGCTTAAATGTTATGCTCTCGACGTCGGCTGGAAAAAGACTGCCTGTTTGTGGGGCGCAACTGATCCAGACAGTCAGATAACTTATCTATACTCCGAATATTATCGCGGCCAGGCTGAACCGATCATCCACGCTGAGGGAATCAAATCCAGAGGAATATGGATACCTGGTGTAATCGACTCAGCTGCACATGGCCGTTCTCAGGAAGATGGCAGACAATTATATAACATCTATCTCGATTGTGGCCTCGATATTGCGAATGCTAACAAGTCGGTTGAAGCCGGCCTGTATAAGGTTTGGCAAATGCTTAGCACTAACAAACTAAAAGTGTTCGCTTCCCTGGTTAGTTGGCTTGCAGAGTTTAGATTGTATCGCCGGGACGAAAATGGAAAGATCGTTAAAGAAAATGACCATCTGATGGATTGTACTAGATATTTAGTTATGTCAGGCCTAGCTAGGGCAACTTCTAAACCATATTGGGAATTCATGGCCTGGGAAGAAAGTAATATATCAATGAATCCTGAGGTTAATATTATTACAGGATACTAAATATACTAATATTATGGGAGGTGGTTAGCTACCTTTACCGGCTCTTGGACGGACTCCCATATTTACTATTTCCAAGAGACCTATAAATAATCCAGGAGATTATTATGCAATTATCATTAGATAAAATACCATTATGCCAAGAACTTGTTCAACATTTATTTGAGTATAATCAAGATACTGGAATGCTTATATGGAAGAATCCAAGAAAACAATCAATAAGAAAAGGTTCTATTGCATGTTCAAAAAGTCATAATTATTATACTGTAAATATTTATAATAAAAATTATTTTGCTCATAGAATTATTTGGTTGTATGTATATGGCTATCTTCCAGAAAATGATATTGATCATATTGACAGAAATAGATTAAATAATAAAATAGAAAATCTTCGTGAAGTATCTCGTCAATGCAATATGAGAAATGTTGGAAAACGTTGTAATAATAAATCTGGTGTTGTAGGAGTTAGTTTTGTTTCAAAAAGAATTGTTTGGTATGCTAATATTATGATAAATAAAAAAACTTATAGTTTAGGTTATCATGATAATTATATTGAAGCTGTGTGTCATCGTTTAGCTGCTGAACAATGTTTGGATTGGCATAATTGTGATACTGATAGTACTGCTTATCAGTGTATTCAGAAATGGTTGAATAAAAAGAATAATTAAACACGTTACGGGATATTAAACATGCCGATAGATCCAGAAACAGGAATAGAAATTCCAATGGAAGGCCTTCCACTAACTGACGGTCTTCCAATAGAGGAACCGGCTGAATCTCCTGACAGGCCAATATGGGCATCAGAAGAACCAGTTGATGACATCCTATCAGAGCAAGCCCAATCAAGTGACGGATTTCTTCAAGCTGTTGAGAAAGAAGTTTTAAGGGCCGAAGCAATGGTCCTCATCACAAACATCGCGCCGAAACAATCTAAAGATGTCATCGCAGATTTGACGGCTAAAGTCCTCGACGGCTACAAACTAGATTTAGAAAGCCGCAAAGACTGGGAAGAACGAAATAAGCAAATCATCGACCTAGCAAAACTCTTAGTCCAGAAAAAAACTTACGCTGGAGAACTTGTAGCGAATGTAAAATACCCCCTAATCATTAATGCCTGTATCCAATTTGCAGCGCGAGCATATCCTGAAATTGTCAAAGGAAATGAAATTGTAAAAGGCAAAGTCATTGGCAACGATTCGGATAATTCAAAGTTCGAGAGAGCCAAACGCATTTGTGACTTCATGTCATTTCAGGTATTGAACGATATGCCAGATTGGGAAGAAGGTGTTGATCAACTTCTATTTACACTACCTGCAATCGGATGTACATTCAAAAAGAGTTACTTCAACAACATTGACCGCCAGAACATATCCGAGACAGTATTCGCTGATGATATTGTCGTAAATTACTTTACAAAATCCCTGGAAAGGGCGCCAAGAGTTACTCAGCGAATATATTTGTATCATAATGAAATCGTTGAACGAATAAATTCCGGCACATTTTCCGATTTTGATATTTCCGAATTGGGGCAGGCCACATCTGATGACGGTGCCCAGACCGATGAAGAAACTCCACATTTGTTTCTTGAACAACATCGCTGGTACGACCTCGACGAGGATGGCTACCAAGAACCTTATGTCGTAACTATTCATGAACAATCTCAGAAGCTGGTCCGCATATCGCCTAGATTCGCTACAGACGGAATCATTCGTAATCCGCAGGGAAAAATAATCAAGATAGTACCAGAACATTATTTTACCCGCTACATCTTTATGCCATCAATCGATGGTGGCTTTTATGGAATGGGTTTTGGCTCCCTGCTGATGAGCACCAACACAGCGATAAACACCTTAATCAATCAGCTCCTAGACGCCGGGACGCTTTCAAATCGACAAAGTGGCCTCCTTGGCAGGGGTCTTCGAATCGGCCGAGGCAAATCGCTGCAGGTAAAGTCCGGCGAATGGAAATCCGTCGAAGTATCCGGTGACGACCTAAAGAAGAATGTCTTCCCTATTCCAGTTAGAGAACCTTCTAGTACGCTCTTCCAATTGTTAGGAATGTTAATCGAGAGTGGAAAAGAACTTGCTGGCATGACAGAAATCCTAGCGGGCAATTCACCTGGCGCGAACGTCCCTGCAGAAAGTGTCCTCGCACTAATCGAACAGGGCCTACAAGTCTATTCTGCTGTCCATAAGCGGCTTTTCAGATCTCAATATAAAGAGTTTCAAAAGATTCGTCGCCTGAATGCTTTGTATCTCGACCAGATGACATACAGCCTCGTTCTCGACGATGATGCCGCAAATATTCAGGCCGACTTCGCTACAAACGATTTCGATGTTGTACCGGTCGCAGATTCTGATAGCACGACTATGATGCAGCGCCTAATGAAAGCGAAGGCCATGCTTGAATTACGGGGCCAAGGTTTGAATGATATGGAAATCATGCGGCGCTACCTACTCGCAATGAACATAAATGATGTAGAAAAGATCCTACCTGAAGAGGATGGTCAGCCTGATCCGGCAGAACAAATGCAGATGCAGCGTTTCCAAGTTGAGCTCGAAGAGCTCTCGGCAAAAATCGAAAAGCTGCAATCAGAAGCTGCTTTAAACTACGCCAAGATTGAAAGTGAATACAGTGGACAAGTAAAAACAGAAGCTGGCATTTACCATGATGATAGGAAGCTAGATATCAGTGAAGCACAAGCATTAAATCAGATTCAACTCGGCCGGAGCCAACAAAGTATCGGGAAAGCGCCGACTGGAGTCACAGAAAGTACAGCTAAGAGGGAATATGGTTTGAGGAGCAACAACCAAAAATAGGAGACTTAATTATGCAAAAACATCAAGAAAGAGTTATTCAAGAGCAAAAAGAATTAAATGAAAAGATTGTTAAACTGGAAGATTTTTTAGGTGATTATGACAAAAGACTTATTCCAAGTCAGGCTGAATATTCCCTGCTTTGTAGGCAACTTGATGTAATGCAAAGTTATAATGAAATACTTATAGAAAGAATTAATCTTCATGAAGAAATAAGAAAAGGAGTCTAGGATGATAACAAAGGAACAGTTCGTTGAATGGAAAATGCATCCAGTAACCATTGAAGTTTATGAAGAAGTCAAAAGGGCTAAACAAGATTTACAAGACCAACTAATGCAGGGCGTATCAATTGGACAGAGAGCAGATGTTACACATGGTTTAACAAGTAGAATGATTGGCCAAGTAGAAGGTCTCAACCAGCTACTAAACCTGACTTACGAGGATGAATAACCGGCTTGCCGGATCGGCTTGCCGATAAGGATGATAACTTTTCTTTAAGGAGGTAATTATGAGCGAAAATATCAGAAAGTTAATACCACGGAACGATAGTTCAGGAATCATTCCAACTGGCGGACATTTATTGGTCCTTCCAGATAAGGTTGAGGAAAAGACTGAAGGTGGCATTTACTTACCAGACACTGCAAGAGACAAAGAACAAGCTGCAGCGACATCAGGCGTACTTATTGCTGTTGGTGATTCTGCCTGGGCAGACCTTGACGATGGTTCTCCTTGGGCAATTGTAGGTGATCGAGTAACATACGGTCGCTATGCCGGTGTCACCTTAACTGGTAAAGATGGTGTCGATTATGTCTTACTCAATGATAATGATATTTTAGCGAGATTACTTTTTTAAAAAGGAGCTATCATGCCTGAGGAATTAGTAGAAGATATCTTAAAAGATGTGCCAGATGAGGTTGATTCAAATGTTCTGCTTGACTTAAATAAGCCAGAAATAGAATTAACTAAATCTGAAGAAGCTGAACCTAAACCTAAACTTGGAGAAGCAAAAGAACCTGAAAAATCTGAAGATCTAAAAGAAGTTGCCAAGATCGAAGATTTTAAAACTATCGAAGAGCTGGCAACTCAAATTGGTTGGCGGCCCAATCATAATGGCAAAGATTATGTTGATGCAGCTACTTATATTCTAAGGTCTCGTGAAATTCAAGAGACAATGAAAGAGCATAATGACAGCCTCAAAGGTCAGTTGTCAGATATGCAAAATTCCATTGAAGCGTTAAAAATTCACAATGAGAAAGTTTACAGGGCTGATGTGAAGCGTATGCAGACTGAAATAGAAGATCTGCGGAAACAAAAACGCGAAGCTGTCGAGCTAGCTGATGTAGATAAAGTCGATGAGTTGGACAAACAAATCGATGATTTACAGAAAGATCTTTATGAACCTCGATCAGAAAAGCAGCCAGTACAAAATCCGGTATATGCTGAATGGATCAAAGACAACCAATGGTACTTGAACGATCCTGAAATGGCGACTTATGCTGAAAGTGTAGCTGAACAATATGTCGGCGCACCACTAGACAGGCTTTATAAAATTGTTCGGAACAAAGTGGCTGAAGTTTTTCCTGAGAAGTTTGATGTACCAAAAGTTGCTCCATCGAAGATGGAAAAGCCAATCGGACCACAAAGTCCTGTTGAGGCATCAACAAATAATGGGGCCAAGTCCAGTTTTACTGAAGCAGATCTTACGCCAAGTCAAGTAGCCATTATGAATCAATTCGTAAAACAAGAAATAATGACGAAAGATCAATACATCAACGATATTCAAAGAATGCAGGAGGCGTAAAAATGCCAGATATTAAGGAAGTTGTGGAAAAGGATAAGGCAGCACAAGAACGAAAAAGGATACCGTTAGGAACTCGAAATGTATTAACTGCACCGAAAAAGGACGGATTCGTGCGCCGATTTGTAAATGACAAGGGTGATAGAATTCAGCGATTCAAAGATGCTGGTTATTCAATCGTCGAAGATGACATTCAGGTTGGTGATCCAAAGATCGGTAAACCTGGTCAACTTGGAAGTAACGTATTCGTTCCACTAAGTGGAGGAAATCAGCGAGCAGTCCTTATGGAAATTCCAGAAAAATATTACAATGAGGACTATAAAGCTGCCCAAGAAAAAATCACGCAGCAAGAAAATGAAATGAAGAGAAACTCACAAGGTCCAGGCAAAGATGGGCTTATGGGAAATGTTAGCTTTTAACAATTTTATGTTAGCGAGGTAAGTTATGGCAAATACTGACAGACCTGCCGGACTTAAACCGGTAAAGCATTTGAGTGGTTCTCCCTGGAATGGGAAAGCCAATGTTTATTATATTCCTTCCAGTGATGGTACGGCAACATTCATCGGCGATCTGGTAAAACTTGCTGGCTCTGCTGATGCTACTGGTATGTATCCTTCGGTGACGCAGGCAGCTGCTGGTGATACTGATAATGTTGGAGTCGTCATTGGATTTGGTAAAGATCCCAGTCTTATGGCAGATCCTGATAATCTTGCCATGAAGTATCGTCTTGCCAGTACTGAAATGTACTGCCTGGTAGTTGACGATCCTTTTGTAATTTTCGAGATTCAGGAAGACAGTGCCAGTGACCTGTATATTGCAGCAGCTTCAGTCGGCTTGGCAGCGAATGTTGTCGTCGGATCAGGCTCCACTACCACAGGCAAATCCGGAATGGAGCTCGATACCAGCGACGTAAGTACAGATACTGCCGGACAACTCAGAATTCTTCGTGCAGTAAATCGGCCAGATAATGCTCTCGGTATCCATTGTAAATGGGAAGTGCTTGTTGCAGAGCATGTATATCGTGAACAAGTCACCGTAACTGACGTATAAGGGAGGGGATTATCATGGGAGTTATTACAACTACTAATTTTGCAAAAGATCTTGTACCAGGCATAAAAGTCTGGTTTGGCCAGAAGTACAAAGAATATCCTATTGAGTACTTGGATATCTTTGACAAAGAAAAATCTACTTACGTATACGAAGAAGAAGCTGGCGTTACCGGATTCGGTCTGGCAGCAATCAAGACTGAAGGTGCCGGCATTGCATATGATTCCCAAGAACAGGGATTCATCAATCGTTACGTGAACGTCACCTACGGTCTGGGCTTCATCATCACTCGTGAAATGTATGAAGATGGTATTGCCGTAACTGTAGCGCTGCGTCGCGCAAGTGCACTTGCCTTCTCAGTCCGGCAGACCAAAGAAATTGTCGGAGCCAACGTACTCAACCGGGCATTTAACAGCTCTTATACAATGGGAGCTAATTCTGATGGCGTTGAGTTGTGTTCTGATGTTCATCCAAATAAATCTGGTGGCACTTGGAGAAATGAACCTTCTACGGCATCAGATCTCAATGAGCTTGCTCTCGAGCAGGCCTGCATTGACATTGCCAGTTTCACAACTGATCGTGGCCTCACAATCGCAATTATGCCACAACAGCTGATCATTCCAAAGAATTTGGAGTTCGAAGCACATCGAATTCTCGATTCAATTGGGCAATCCGGCAATGCGAATAATGATATCAATGTTATTCGCTCAACGCAGAAGTTTCCGAAAGGCATTGCAGTGAATCATTACCTTACGGATACTGATGCATGGTTCATTAAAACGAATTGTCCCGACGGCCTGAAGTATAAGGAACGCCGGGCTGATTCATTTGGAACCGAGCAGGACTTCGATACTGAAAACGCGAAGTTCAAAGCTACTTTCCGTGGCAGCTTCGGTTGGACCGATGCAAGATGTATTTATGGTTCGCCTGGAGCGTAATTTGTAATGGTCGTTCATTTATGAACGTCAAGTACTTTAACGTAAAATAATCTGGTCATCCCGCTCTCTGAGCGGGTTGGCTGCTCTAAAAGGAGTGGATTATGGGACTTACAAATTTTCCTAATGGCATCTCAAGTATGGGAATGCCTATAATTGGTAATGGTATCCCTGCAACTGAAGGTAGTATTTATTTCGTTGATTATGGTAATGGTTCTGATGGTGTTGGAATTAAATCTAATTCCATCACTCGGGCATTCAAGACTCTTGATAAAGCTGTCGATACTGTAACCACAAACAAAAATGATGTTATCTGTCTTGTTGGCAATAGTACACATACATTGACGGAAATGCTCACGGTTTCTAAAAATCGTGTTCATTTTGTCGGCTTGGATGCAGGTGCTCGCTACTATGGACAGGGCGCTAAAGTGTCTTTGGGCGCAACTACTGCGGCTACAGACATCGGAACAATCAAAAACACAGGTGTACGAAACACCTTTCAGAACATCAAATTTATTAATGGCAATACAGTTGCTGAAGGCATCTATTGCTTTGTTGAAGGTGGTGAGTACACAATTATTAATGGTTGTGAGATTTACAAGTCTACCGATCTCGATGTGACGGGTGCTGCGGAACTTGTAATGAATGGCGATAGTGCATTAGTTATAAACTCTTTGATTGGTTCGACTGCAAATGCTATTTCTGGTGATGTTATTCGTGCAAATGTTTTGTTTACTAAAGGTTTGGCAGGTGCTGGCAAAGTTTCTCGTGATGTAACATTTGAAAATTGCCGTTTCTGGAAACGTGCAAGTAATGCTAATAACCGTTTCATGTATGGAGCTAATGCTACAGATATTGAACGAATGCTTCATATTAAAGACTGCTTGTTTTTCAATACCAAATTGGCAGCTGCATTACCAGATGAATGTATTTCATTTGCTGCTGAACAAACTCAAGGTTTCTGTCTCATCGATAATTGCACATCAATTAACAACACAAAACTTTCAACTACGACTGGTGTTTATATTCAGGGCGCAGTTCCTACTTATGGAACTTCAGGTATTTCTGTTGCGGCGTAATTTTTAATATTTATAAATCATGTTCATCAGTTCAAAGCCTGGGCTGATGAACATTCTTTAGGAGTATCTAAAATGAAAAAGCTAGTTACATTTGTTTTATTCTTTTCATTATTTATGTTTACATCTGTTGTACATTCTGCAGAGTCTGTGACTCAAGCATTGCAGTCTGGTGGTGAAATAAATGTGCTACAAATTTCATGGACAACAGATGCTTCTGGAAATCTAACCGCAACAGATACGGCTTATCCGCTTGAAGGCTACTTGATGCTGGTGGAGACTGATCCTGATGGTACGGCAGCGCCTACTGATGATTATGACATCGTTCTAAATGACGCCAATGGGTTGGATGTAATGGGCGGGGCATTGAGTAACAGGGATACTGCCAACACAGAAGCTACCATGCCAAAACTGAATGGAAATTACACTATGATTCCTGTACCTAGTACGCTTGAAATGGATGTTACAAATGCAGGGAATAGTAAATCCGGCGTAATTAGAATTTATTTTGTTCGATAAGGAGCCAAAAATGAAAAAATTACTCTTACTGTTATTGTTGATACCTGCCCTTGCATACGGTGAGGGTAAAACCATTATGCTCCAATACGGTGGCCCTGACTTTTCCGGGCTTACGGTGGATTTGATTCCTGCCACCGATGACACATATGATATCGGGTCGAGTTCCTACGAGTGGAAAGACCTCTACATCGACGGCACATCCAACCTCGACACCGTTGACATCGACGGCAACGTGACTATCCAACCAGCAGTCGACTCCACAACCGCCGTGCAGGTGCTGGACGCTGA
>JGI10211J34971_10004863_pt1 | contig 10598 bp, 10 predicted proteins | sample Etolagsediment_FD_34971 | JGI IMG/M metagenome (IMG submission 34971)
CCGAGCAACAGCCAGAACGGCACGCTTCCCGCGATCGCGAGTGGATACGCCCCTTGGTCGGCGATCGGCGCCCCGACCACGAGCAGGCCAGGAGCTGCGACCACCCCGGTCAGCAAGGCGAGCACCGCCGTCGTTCTGCCCTGCCCGAAAACAAGCGCGGCGATCGCGACCAGACCGGTGACACCCGGCAGCGCGAGTCCATAGAGCGGGCCGAGGCGCCGCACGCGGTTGCGATGCCACCTCAATCCGCGGTACTCAGGCGTGGGCTGCGTTGCGGGGGCCTCGGTGGGCTGCGCGCTGTCGATCGCTTGGTCGCTCATCGTCTACTCCTGCGTCGATGACCGACGCGGCGCCGTCAGACTACGTCGCGCGAGGCGACCCCGATGTGGAGCGAGACGATCGCGAGCTCGGCGACGAATCGACCGGTCTGCCCGACCGCCTCATCATCGCCGCTGCCGTGGTGCTCTCGTCATCGATTGTCGCTCTCCCTTCGGCCCTCGGCGGCGGGTCTCCCGTCGTCGCCCGGCTCGGACTCGTCGTTGGGTGCCTGCTCGTAGTGGTCGGAGTGCCGCGGGTTGCTCGCTCTCGCCGCGTCGTTGCCTTGTTGTGCATTGCCGTGCTCTGCCTGCTCGGCTTCGTGCTTGGCGAACGCGCGAATCGGTCGCTTCTCGTCGACGCAGGCGGGCCGTACACGGGATGGGCGAGGGTGGTCGACGACCCGCGCAGTTACCGATCGTCGACCTGGCTGCTCGTCGAGGTGAATGGCGAGCGCCATGAGGTGTGGCTTCGACGGTCCTCGCATCGCGCCCGAGCCGAGTCGCTCAGCGCTGGCGAGCACGTCATGATCTCCGGGGAACGGATCTCCCTTGACGCGGAACGCCGCTCGCGTGTGGCATGGCAACACACGGTTGGCGAGATGCGCGTCGATTGGCTCGGCGACGTCGCCGACGGCGGGGCGCTCGCTCGCTCCTCCAACCGGGTGCGCGCCCTTGTCGCCGATGGAGCGGCGCTCATCGGGGCCCCGGAGGACTCGCTGCTTCGTGGTCTGGTCATCGGCGATGACCTCGAGCAGCCCGCAGAGATGATCGAGCGCTTCCGCCGCAGCGGTCTCTCTCACCTCACCGCCGTGTCCGGCCAGAACGTGACCCTCGTGCTCGCAGCCAGCTCGCCGCTCCTGCGCCGGCTCCGGACACGAGCGAGGCTCCTCGCAACCATCGGCCTCATCGCCTGGTTCGTCATGATCACCCGGTTCGAACCATCGATCCTTCGGGCCGGAACGATGGCGGTGCTCGCCGCGGTCGGCGCGCACATCGGTCGCGAGCGGAGCCCGATTCGCATGCTCGCGCTCGCCGTGATCGCCTTGGTCGTCATCGACCCGCTCATCACACGATCGGTTGGACTCTGGCTCTCGGTCGGGGCGACCGCCGGAGTGATCGGTATCGGCCCCCGACTCCTCCCGGGGCTCGCGCGCCTCGGACTGCTCGCCACNCCGGTCGCCGTCACCCTCGGCGCTCAACTCGGTGTCGCCGTACCGAGCCTCCTCGCCTTCGGCCGCCTGCCCCTCNTCGGCCTCGTCGCCAACTTGCTCGCGGTNCCAGTGGCCGGACTGGTGATGCTGATCGGCCTGCCCGCCTGCCTCCTCGCCGGGCTGACCGCCACCTTCGCGCCCCTCGTCGGATCGTTGATCCTCGCGCCGGTCGCCCTCGGGGTGCGCTGGGTGGACCGCATCGCAGCGATCGGTGATCGGCTCGAGCCCGCGAGTTCGATCCCCGGTGTGTTGGTCACCGCGGTGCTCGGCGGCGCGATTCTCGCACTCGCTCGGTGGAGCGGTGAGACCACAGCGAGGAGGGGTGCTATGAACGAGGCGGCATGAGTATCCACCTCCTCACCGGCGACGACGAGTCGAACCTGCGTGCGGCGGTCACTGAACTCGTGCATGAACTCGTCGGCGACGCCGACCGATCCCTCATGGTCGACGAGTTCGATGGGGTCGAATACACCTTGCGCGAGGTGGTCGACTCCGCGCAGACCCCTCCATTTCTTACCGAGAGTCGCGTCGTGGTCGCGCGAGGCATCGGACGGTTCGTCGCCGCCGACATCGACGTTATGAAGGCCTACCTCGCCGATCCGTTGCCGACGACGCACCTCGTGCTGGTGGGCGGTGGGGGAGCGGTTACCAAGCCGCTTGTCGACGCGGTGAAATCCGCCGGAGGCTCGACGCGTAGTACCTCGGTGTCAACCCGCGGACGGGACCTCGAGACCTGGGTGCGGAGTCGACTCGAGGTGAAGGGCCTGCATTTCGATCAGCCCGCCCTCACCCGTCTGCTCGACTGGCTCGGCGAGAACACCTCCACGCTTGACGGGCTGCTCGACACGGTTGCGGCTGCCCACTCGGGTCGCTCGAAAGTCCAACTCGCCGAACTCGAACCCCTCCTTGGCGAGGAGGGAGGTGTGCCTCCCTGGGACCTCACCGACGCGGTCGACGGCGGCGATGTCGCGCGATCGATCACTCTGCTCCACCGAATGATGCACGGGGGTGGGCGCCATCCCCTGCAGGTCATGGCGATCCTTCATGGCCATTACGCCAAGATGGCTCGTCTCGATGGATCGGGGGCCAGCGACCCGGACGGCGCGGCGGCAGCGCTCGGGGTGAAGAGCTCCTTCGCCGCAGGGAAAGTCCTCAACTCGTATCGGCGCCTTGGCGTCGACGGCGTCCGTCGAGCCATTGGACTGCTGGCCTCAGCCGATCTCGACCTCAGAGGGGAGACCGGTCTCGACGAGGAGACCGTGATGGAGATCTTGGTCGCGCGCCTCGCGCGACTCGCGCCTGCCGGGCGGCGAACCACTGGTGGTCGACGCGCCAGCTAAGCGGGTCAGCCCGCGTTGATGCGCTTCATGAGGCGGCTCTTGCGACGAGCCGCCGTGTTCTTGTGAATGACACCCTTGTTCACCGCGGAGTCGAGACGCTTCACCGCCGCGCGAACGGCGGCCTCGTTCTCGTCGGTGCCGACGGTGGACTCAGCCTTCTTGACGCGCGTCTTCAACTCGCTGCGCACAGCGCGATTGCGCTCCGCGGCCTTGGCGTTGGTGAGGATTCGCTTCTTTTGGCTCTTGATGTTGGCCACGGGCACTCCGGGTTGATCCACGCCGCCACCCGATGGTGGCGGTTCCTGAACCCACTGGCGGCAAGCCGCCGATGGACGGGGGAACGCTACCGGAGGCACCCCGTGGACCCAACGCCGCACCGGTAGCGTGAGCGATGCCATGGACCTCCCCCCGCCGGGCATTGACCGGATCCGGAACTTCTCGATCATCGCCCACATCGATCACGGGAAGTCGACGCTGTCCGACCGGATCCTCGAGGTGACTGGAGCGGTGCAGTCGAGGGATATGCGCGCCCAATACCTCGACTCGATGGACCTCGAGCGGGAGCGCGGCATCACGATCAAGGCTCAGAACGTGCGAGTCGAGTGGCGCGGTCATGTCTTCCACCTGATCGATACCCCAGGGCACGTCGACTTCGGTTACGAGGTGTCGCGCTCGCTCGCCGCGTGCGAGGGCGTGGTGCTCGTGGTGGACGCCGCCCAAGGGATCGAGGCTCAGACCCTTGCCAACTGCTACCTCGCTCTCGAGAACGACCTCGAGATCGTCGCCTGCCTCAACAAGATCGATCTGCCGGCTGCCGACCCTGATCGCTACGCCATGGAGATCGAGACGGTTCTTGGCATCCCCGCCGAGGACATCCTGCGCATCTCAGCCAAGACTGGCGAGGGAGTGCCTGAACTCCTCGACGCCATCGCGGAGCGCATCCCCCCGCCAACCGGATCCGTCGAGGAGCCGCTGCGAGCGCTGATCTTCGACTCCCAGTTCGACCAATACCGCGGTGTGGTGTCGTCGATCCGCGTTGTCGACGGAACGCTGACCTCGGGATCGCGGCTTCAGTTCATGCAAGCCCAAGCGACCCACGAGGCCCTCGAGATCGGTGTCCGCCGGCCCGCCCCCACGCCCGTCACCTCGCTCGGGCCCGGAGAGGTCGGCTACCTGATCGCGGGCATCAAAGACGTCGGCGATGCTCGCTCCGGCGAGACGGTCACCACGACCCCCCGCGGCGCGACCACCGCCCTCGAGGGCTACCGCGATCCGAAGCCGATGGTGTTCTCCGGACTCTTCCCGATCGACGGCGACGACTTCGAGGACCTGCGTGACTCCCTCGCGAAGTTGAAACTCAACGACGCCTCAGTGACCTACACCCCCGAGTCGTCCGGCGCGCTCGGTTTTGGCTTCCGGTGCGGCTTCCTTGGCCTGTTGCATATGGAAATCGTCAAGGAGCGCCTCGAGCGCGAGTTCGGTCTCGCCCTCATCGCCACCGCGCCCTCGGTCGAGTACCGCGTCACCCGCACCGACGGACATGTCGAGGTGATCGACAACCCCTCCGATCTGCCTCCCGTGCAACAGGTCGACTTCATCGAGGAGCCGGTCTTCAAGGTGTCGATCATCACGCCGACCAACTACACCGGGGCGTTGATGGAGCTCTGCCAAAGCCGTCGCGGTGAGATGAAACGCATGGAGTACCTGTCGCCCGAGCGGGTGGAACTCAATTACGAGATTCCGCTCGCCGAAGTGGTCGTCGACTTCTTCGACCAGTTGAAGAGCCGCAGCCAGGGCTACGCCAGCCTCGACTACGAGCTCGCTGGCTATCAGCGCTCCAACCTGGTGCGAGTCGACCTGTTGCTGAACGGTCAACCGGCCGACGCGTTCTCGACGATCGTGCACCGCGACAACGCCGAGTCGTACGGACGTCGCATGTGCGAGAAGCTCCGCGAGCTCATCCCACGCCAGATGTTCGACGTGCCCATNCAGGCCGCGATCGGCGGCAAGGTGATCGCCCGTGAGACCGTCAAGGCCAAGCGCAAGGACGTACTCGCCAAGTGCTACGGCGGCGACATCACCCGTAAGCGCAAACTGCTCGAGAAGCAGAAGGAGGGCAAGAAGAAGATGAAGGCGATCGGTCGGGTCGAGGTGCCCGGCGACGTGTTCATCTCGGCCCTCAAACTCGATGACTGAACCGGCCGATCACCGTGAGTGACACCGCCGGGCGGGCTCCCGTCGCCGGGCCGTCCACGTTCCGTTCGCTTCGGCATCGCAACGCGCGGCTCTTTCTCGGTGGGCTGTTCGTCTCCCAAATCGGGGCGTGGGTGCAGTACACCGCGCTCGCCATCGTCGTCGACCGGCTCACCGGCTCCACCACGGCCATCGGTGTGCTCACCGCGCTGCAGTTCGGGCCCCTGCTGGTGCTCGGTGCCTGGGCCGGCGCCTTCGCCGACCGGGTCGATCGCCGACGGATCGTGCTCATCACCCAGGGCCTTCTCGCGGTTCAAGCCGTCGCCCTCGCCATCGCGGACTTCGTCGACCTGTTGAACGTGGGTGTCGTCTACGCGCTCACCCTCGCGCTCGGCGTCGTCTCGGCGATCGACAATCCGGCTCGGCGCGGATTCGTCATCCAGCTCGTCGATCAAAGCGAGATTTCCAACGCGATGTCGCTGAACACGGCCACGATGACCGGTTCGCGCATCTTCGGCCCTGCGATCGCGGCGCTGCTGATCACCCGTGTCGGCACCGGGTGGCTCTTCGCGCTGAACGCCATCACCTCGATCGCGATCATCTACTCGATCGTCGCCGTCGACCGGTCGAAGGTTCACGAGGCGCCGAAGGTCGCGCCCGGCGGGCGTCCGATCCGCGACGCGCTCGCGTACATCCGGGCGACACCGAGACTCGGAGCCACCTTCGTCGTCTTCGCCGTGGTCTCCACCTTCGGCTACAACCACAACGTCTCGCTGCCGAGAATCGCCAATGAGATCTGGGAGAACGAGCAGTGGTTCGGCTGGGTGATGACCGTGATCAGCCTCGGCAGCATGATCGGCAGCCTGATGACCGCCTCGCGACCGTCGGTGACCATGAGGTGGATGGCCGCGCACGGCCTGATTCTCGGGGTAAGCGGGCTCGCGCTCGCTTGGACCCCGAGTGGATGGGTGGCGCTGGTGGTGGCGATCCCGCTCGGGCTGGGAGGTGCCGCCTTCATCGCCTCTATGAACTCGTTTAGCCAGCAGGAATGCCCACCGGAGATGCGAGGCCGGATCCTCGCCTTCATCGCGATCGCTTTCCTCGGCTCCTATCCGATCGGTGGGCCGATCACTGGGATCGTCGGCGACCTGATCGGCCTCGAATGGTCGATCGCCTACGGGGCGGCGATCACGACGGTCGCCGTGCTTTGGCTGATCGCTCGAGTCGTGCCCCGCTCTGAGGCCCGAGTGGCGACTCGGGTCGGTGTCGGCTGAACTGTGAGCGTGACGAACCGGACGAGCGTGGTGTGGTTCCGTCGGGACCTGCGCACCATTGATCATCCAGCGTTGTGTCGGGCGGTCGCGGACGGCGCGGTGCTCCCACTCTTCGTGATCGACCCCGCGTTCTCCGCCTCCTCCAGGGTTCGCCGCGCCGCGCTCGCTGGGATGCTCGCCTCACTCGATCGTGATCTCGGCGGGGCGCTGCACGTCGCGGTCGGCGATCCGATCGAGATCGTGCCGGCTGTCGCGGCGGCGATCGGCGCCGAGGTTGTGCACGTCAGCCGCGATCACGGCCCTTATGGGCATCGCCGTGATGCCGCCGTCGCCGAGCGACTGCGAGCCGACGGTCGACGACTCATCGGTACCGGCTCGAACCATCTTGTCGACCCGACCACGGTGACCAAGGCCGACGGCAGCCCATACGCGGTGTTCACCCCGTTCAGTCGGACGTGGCGCTCGGTGCTCGCCGAGTCGGGCAACACCGTGCTGCTCGACGCGCCGAGCAACGGCGACTGGATCACCGGTATCGCCGGGGCAGTCGATGACCCACGCTCTGCGCTCGGAGTGAGCGCCGATGAGTCGACCCTGATCGACGACGTGCACCTCGATCTCTCGACGGCGAGCGCGCTCCAGCGATGGTCGACCTTTCGCGATGAGGGACTCGACCATTACGAGGAGAAGCGGAACCTGCCCGCTGAAGCCGGCACGAGTTCGATGTCGTCCGCGCTCCGATTCGGACTCGTCCATCCCGCTCGACTGCTCGCTGATCTCGACCCCGGCTCTGAGGATCACCGCACCTTCGAGAGCGAGCTGTGCTGGCGCGACTTCTACGCAGACGTGCTCTTCCGCCGGCCGGAGACCGCCTGGGAAAACCTCGATCGTCGCCTCGACGGGATCGCGCTCGACACCGATGACCGAGCCCGGGAACGGTTCGCACTCTGGTGCGAGGGGCGCACGGGGTTCGAGATCGTCGACGCCGGCATGCGCCAACTGCTCGCGACCGGCTGGATGCACAACCGCGTTCGCATGATCGTCGCCAGCTTCCTCGTGAAGGACCTCCACCTTCCCTGGCAGTGGGGAGCGCGGTTCTTCATGGAGCACCTGATCGACGGCGACCTCGCGTCGAACAATCACGGCTGGCAGTGGGCCGCGGGAACCGGCACCGACGCCGCCCCCTACTTCCGTGTGTTCAACCCGGTCACTCAGGCCGAACGCTGGGATCCCGACCGGTCCTATCGGGCACGCTGGGTCCCCGAACTCGACAGCACCGATTATCCAGCTCCGATGGTCGACCATGCCCGAGAACGAGACGAGGCGCTCGCCCGGTACAAGGCGGCACGCGGCGGTTAGCACTCGGTAACCTCAAGTGCCAGATGCTCGACGATCGTAAGACCGCCATCCTGAGTGCCGTCGTCCAGGAGTACATCGCGACCGCACAACCCGTGGGCTCGTCCCACATTGCCAGCGCGCCCGGCGTTCAGGTGTCGCCGGCCACCGTCCGCAACGACATGGCGGTGCTCGAGCAGGAGGGATTCCTCGTGCAACCCCACACCTCGGCCGGCCGGGTGCCGACCGATAAGGGCTACCGATTCTTCGTCGACCACCTGACTGAGCCCGGGCGCCTCGACGACAGCCGTTCCGCTGAGGTCGGTGACTTCTTCTCCGCCGCCCATGGCCGCCTCGAGGAACTGCTCCACCAAACCTCAGATCTCCTGACCCGGCTCACCAACTCCGCCTCGATGGTGCTCGGACCGGCTGCGGCAGCCGCAGTGGTTCGCTCCGTCCAGATCGTCGGGCTCTCGACCACGACCGCCACCGCGATCCTCGTGCTGTCGAACGGGACGGTGACGAGCGAGGTGCTCGACCTTCTCGAGGCCACGGACGACGACCAGATCCGCCGGGCGGCTGCCCACCTCGACTCGATGCTGTCGGGCCGCTCGATCGCTGATTCTGAGTCGGTGCCGACCGTCGGCGACGCGCGAGTCGATGAGATCGCGGCCGCTGCGCTTGCTGCGCTGAGGCGCGCCTCCAGCGACGACCAGGTGTTCGTCGGGGGTGCTTCCACCGTGGCGGCGTCATTCGACGCCGTCGAGGTGGTGCGCGATGTGCTGCACACCCTCGAGCAGCAGTTCGTCGTCGTGTCGCTGGTGCAGAACATCCTTGATCGAGGAATGTCGGTCGCCATCGGCGTCGAGCACGGTGTCGAACCGCTCGCTGCCTGCTCGGTCGTGGTCGCTCCCGTGGTCGTCGACGGAGAGCACCTCGGATCGGTGGGTGTGCTCGGCCCCACTCGCATGAACTACCCGCAGGCGCTCGCGACCGTCGGTCTGGTCAGCGACCGCCTCGGCCGACACCTCGGGGACGCCGGCTGATGGCCGACTACTACGAACTGCTCGGGGTTGCTCGCTCCGCTTCCGCTGAGGAGGTCAAGAAGGCCTATCGCAAGCGCGCCCGAGAACTCCATCCCGACGCGAATCCCGACGACCCGGAGGCCGCCGAGCGATTCAAGGAACTCGCCCGCGCCTACCAGGTGCTCTCCGACGACGACCAGCGAGCGCGCTACGACCGCTTCGGTGAAGCCGGGGTGTCCGGGTCCGGGGGAGGGGCGTCAGCCGAGGACGTGTTCGGTGCGGGACTTGGCGACATCTTCGATGCCTTCTTCGGTGGAGGTAGCCCCTTTGGTGGCACCTCGCGCGGTCGTGGCCCGACCGGCCCGCCACGTGGCCAAGATATGGAGGTCGTGGCCGACATCACCTTCGAGCAGGCGGTCTTCGGCGAGCGGATTCCCGTGCCCCTTCGGCTGCCTTCGCCCTGCCCGGATTGCGCGGGCACCGGGGCTGGAGAGGGGCACGCAGCCGGTCACCTGCTCGGAATGCTCCGGCAGCGGCCAGGTGCGGCGGGTGCGCCAAAGCGTCCTCGGTCAGATGGTGACCAGCGCTGCCTGCGGCCGCTGCGGTGGCATGGGCGAGGTCATCGCGACGCCATGCTCCACCTGCCGAGGCGAGGGCCGTGTCACCGCGGAGGAGACCTACGACGTCGACGTGCCGGCCGGAGTCGACACAGGCGCGACGCTCCGGCTGACCGGTCGTGGTGCGGCGGGACCTCGGGGAGGTGCTCGCGGGGACCTCTACGTCCACCTGCGCGTGGCCCCACACGAGCGCTACGAACGCGACGGCACCGATTTCGTCACTCGGGTGCCGGTGTCGGTCTCCCAGGCCGCCCTCGGAACGACGGTCGATCTCCCGACGCTGGACGGCGACGAGGAGCTGCAGATTCCCGCCGGCACGCAACCCGGGCACGAGTTCCTTCTCCGGGGACGAGGAGTCCCGCGCCTGCAGGCCCGGGGACGCGGAGATCTGCGGGTCATCGTCGAGGTTCGGGTACCGACCGAGCTCGACAGCACCGAGACCGAGCTGCTCACCCGCCTGGCCGAGCACCGCGAGGAGCGGATCGGCACATCCGGGGGGTCGAGTCTCTTCTCCCGGATCAAGTCGGCCTTCTCGTGACCGACGAACTCCGGACCGCCGACGGCCATCTTCTCGTCGACGATCTCGATCACCCAGCGCTGACCGAGGAGGCCGAGCATCACCTCACCCGGGTTCTGCGCCTCCGCGACGGGCGCGTCGTCACGGTCACCGACGGTCGCGGTCGGTGGAGGGCCTGCCGGCTGGAGTCGGGGATTCTTGTCGTCGAGGGCGACATCCGCGACGGGGTCGACCGGCCGAGCGTCACCATCGCGGCGGCCGTGCCAAAAGGCGACCGCGTCGACTGGATGGTGCAGAAACTCACCGAACTCGGAGTGGCGCGCATCGTGTTGCTGCGATGCGAGCGATCGGTCGTGAACTGGGACGCTGAACGAGGCGAGCGTCAACTGGAGCGGCTCCGCCGCATCTCTATCGGGGCGCTTCAGCAGTCTCGAGGCCTCCGGATGCCGAGCCTCGAAGGTCCCATCTCGGCCAGCGAAGTGCTTCACGAGACTCCGATCGCGGAGCCCGGAGGGGAAGCGCTCTCCGGCGACGATCGGTCGATCGCCATTGGTCCTGAAGGCGGCTGGAGCGATGCCGAACTTGCCACCGCGGCGAGGCGTGTCGATCTCGGGCCGGGGGTGTTGCGGGTTGAGACCGCCGCGGTGACGGCCGCCGTTCTGATGACTCGGGTTACGAGGTGAGCGACGCTGCCGGTTTCGGCGTGTACGTGCACATACCGTTCTGCGCCTCAAAATGCGATTACTGCGCGTTCGCGACCTGGACGGACCGA
>JGI10211J34971_10004864_pt1 | contig 10597 bp, 11 predicted proteins | sample Etolagsediment_FD_34971 | JGI IMG/M metagenome (IMG submission 34971)
GGATCTAGATGTACGGGGCGAGACTGACTGGGGTCGAGTAGGTCTAGCCGGTGGTATCAGTGGTTTAACAGGCGGTGCTATCGGTGCTCTCGGTGGTAAGCTTGGTAGAATGTCTGCCGAAGAAACTGATAGATGGTTAGCGGAAGCTGATCGGTCAAGTACACAAGGTAGTCTGGCTGCTTTCGATGATTTAGAAAAGGCTGTTATGGCACCGCCAACTGTTCGTGGTACTACTAAACCTATCGATCCGGTCAAAGATATCGCCAACACCTATGTTATTGCTAAAGAAGCTGCTGATGTCGTTCCCGAAGGATACGATAAACTCGGTCGTGTCCTGTCTTTGGATGAAACCAAAAAGACAGCCATGGTGCAGTATCTACCAAAAGGTACGAAGGTTGAGAGAAAAGCCCCGTATCGTAAAGATATGTTTGATAAAGGTGCTATTAATGTTGAGGTGTCTCTATCTAACCTGCAATCTCCGAAACTGGAAACAGCCAGGGAAATGGCCAAGCAGTATATCAAGGACTACGGCACCTTCCTAGATCCCAAAGAAGTGGAAGAAGGTAAAAAGTTCTTAAAGCAACTTGATCCTAATATACCGAACGAGAAGTTAGACCTAACGCTATCTCCGAGGCAGATCATTAAACTCCGAGATACCGCTAACGAATACGCGCTAACAGCGATGCCGAACAATCCCTTGTTTGCGGTTAAGAACCTTGACCCTCGTATTAAGGAAACAGAACGTATCGCCCAGATTGTAGATATGTTACCGCCTGAAAAACTGGATGATTTTAAGCAATTCTTGTCGGATAACGGTATCAAGCGAGAAGATCTGGGAAAGATCTACCGTGCTGATATTAGTGCAGCCGGTGCTAAACTACAAACGCAAGCGCCCGATGCTATCAATGAACTCATCGCTTTCGGTCAGACAGTCGATACGGCTGATGCTGCGGCGCGTCAAGAGTTGGACAGCTATCTAAGGAAAATATATGAGATAGATAAAACCGAGGGTCAAGTCCCTGGGTTCTTTAGTACCGGCGTGGATATTTGGCGAGCGGCCCTCGTATCTCAGCCTGTTACTACAGTTCGTAACGTACAAGGTACATCGGTACGTCTTCCAGAAGAAGTCTTTCGTTCTGTACTAGACAACTCACTTATTAACTATGAAAGAAAGGTACTTGGTCTGCCGCCAATTGATGCTACCGATGCTTTAACTACTAACCCGTTAAAAGTATTACAAAACTTTGCCAGCCCAGAAGAAGTGGTTCGTATGGCGCGATATACCGCTATGATGAACGAGGAAGTAAACTTCCGAATGTTTCAGGTTATGGACGATCTTATCCCGAATGAGCTAAAATCCGTTAAAGGTCTTGAGACTGCGGCTAAGGCGGTCACTGTAGCTAACACACTTAACCGTGCTCAGGATCGTTGGTTTAAGTCGGCTGCGTTCCTTACTGAACTTGAACGTCAATATGTTCGCGCGGTTAACTTAGGTCGAATCAAAGCACCTGTAGTTACTCTACCTGACGGAACCGCTAAGAAGCTCACCAACATACGTGATGTAATTTCTTATCAAAGATTCGATCTACTAACAGACGAAATGTATAAAGAAGCGGTTTCGTTTGCTTTGGATATGTCGTTTCAAAATAGACAAGCTGGATCGAAAATGTTTATCGGCGGCAAATTTTTTCAACAGTTACAGGACAGCCTGTCGAATTTCTTTGATAAGAATGCTTTAGCTAGAACACAAGTTCCGTTCTTTAACTACGCATTTAGTAACTTTGTGTATATGACCAACCGGGTGTTTCTCCCTGGGGGATTGATTAAAGCAGGATTATCCCATAAAAAAGTCCAAAAACTATTAAAGGAAGGTGCTGAGGCTGGTAGGACCGTTCAAAACCAAATTGCTCTTGAAAGAGAGATCCTAAGACTTAAGGAAGGAATTGTAGAATTTGCTGGTGGTGTATCTTTATACGCGGCGGCTGGTACTATCTACTGGGCGATGGGTGGGGATAAAGCGATGACAATCAGGGTCGGTGATCAAGAGTACGACCTTCGTACTGTTGCCCCGCTTAACGGTTTCCTTCTAATGATTGATAGTATTAACAGGTTGGTTACCGGTCAAAAGCAACGAGACTCATTTTTTACTGACGCACCGGAAATCATTGCCGGATTGTCTACACGTCGGGGTACTAGTGCTTCTCTGGTAGGCGATTACCTTAAGGCAATGCTGGACAATAACCCCGACCGGGCGGAAGAAGCCGCTAAAGGTTTCTTTGAAATGCTCGGTACTTCTGTCGGCGGATTTGTTGGCGGTCTAGCGGTTCCTTTGCGTCCAGTTGACGAAGCGTTAAAAACCTTTGGCGTTACTGAGCGCGAATTTATTGATCGTAGACTACAACAGGTCTTGCTACCAGAAGCATTGCTGCCGGAAGACCCGACTCTACGCAAATCCATTGAAGGCTTCTTTAATGGTATGATCAAAGAGTCTGTCAAGGGAAGTTTTCTTGAGGGTGCTGTCTTCTCGGATACTCCACTCGCTCAATCACCAACAGGTGGTAAACTAATGACTGGTCGAGGACAGGTCTTCCGTCAGTTAACCGGTGCTACCCCAACTCTAGACGATGATTTAGTCAAAAATGAACTAGAGAAGGCCGGTATCAACTTGTATAGTCTCAATAGTTATACAGAAGTACCTCAGTACGATAACGTCAGAAACCGTATGCTAGGTGTTGTATCTAGAGTACTTGGTATGGATCTAATCCGATCACAAGAATATAGAAACCGGGATGCAGCAGGAAAGCGTAAACTGCTAGAGGTGGCTTACTTTGGTAAAGCATCTTCGGATCAGCCTAAACAGTATAGAGACTTACTCAGGCGTCTCGGTATTAAAGAGTTTAAGAACTTTAGGCAGATTGCAAATGAACAGGTGAAGAAAGAGTATCCTGTACTGTACGAACTTTACAGGGTTAAAGAGGGTCTTAGTAAAGGAGAAGAAGCCGACGTTCTTGCCAACTTACGTAACCCTACCCCTGGGGTGATTGCTACCGCCAGGAACTCCTTGGACGACAATGGATTCAATACAAGAAACATGTCTGATGAAGAAGTTATGAGTCAGATCATCCCGGATCTAAGGTACAGGGACGAGAAAGTAGAAGATAACCAAGACTATAATCAGAGACTTCTAGCTACTATTGATCTTTACCGTCGCCTTAAGGGTATCGGAACTTTGTCTGAAACAAATATTCTAAGTCCTTTTATGACATTTGATGGTGAAAGGGTATCCAAGGAATCTTCTCAATGACCGGCTTACCTATGGAGATATTCACCTTACTGTTCTCTACAGTTCTCGGTGGTATCATGTCTATCTGGGGACAGAGTATCAAAGCCTCCCATGAGCGTAACAAGATGTATATCGCCGCTCTCACTGAGGAAGCTAAGATCGTTCAGTCTGCCAGGGAATACGGATTAAAGGATAAACACTTCGCTTGGACTAGACGAATCATTGCCTTATCCGCTATCTTCTCAATCATCGTATTACCCAAAATAGCCCCGTTGATCTACCCTGATACCCCTTGGATTGTAACAGTTGGTTATCTGGAAATGCAAGGAGGGTTTCTAACTTGGCTATTCGGGCCGGAGAAAGCCACTGAATGGGTATCGTTCCAGGGTCTGGTTATCACACCCCTTGATACAAACCTAGTCGCTGCTATTACCGGCCTATACTTCGGTAGCGGATTCACAAAGCGTTAGGTCAAACACACATAACTAAGCATAAAATAAACCCCCGGTTGGCTGATTCCTTCCGGGGGTTATTGTTTGTTTATTAGCCTTCTGCTTTTCTGTATTTATCTAGTTTATATACCGCCGTACCTGCATCCTCCGGACAGATATGGTCAGGGTGTTCTGGATGTACAAACCCTATGCTATACGATCCGTTGGCCTCATTATAATAGATCACAATCAAATGACCTTTCTCCGACGCACCTACAAAGATCTTACTCTCCCTATACCGCGCCATCAGAGTGCGTTCAGCAGACTTGATATCTATACAATCCGCAGGTGGGTCAGCCTTAGATGGTGTTACTGTCAGCATTAAGCATAACAAACCTACACCTAAAATGTTACGTAACAATTGTCAATGCCTCCCATGATACAGGAAATAACGGTCTGATAATCCCATCTACCTTCTCAGCAAGTTCCTGGATCTCGTATTGTGCATCCGGTGCAGCGCGAAGATTATAGAACCTAGCCCACGCTGACAGAGACCCGGTCACATAATAACTGGTGTACATTGATTGAGGCAGTACCGCCCTGGCCTGTTCCGGTGCGATACCTGCGTGGATCAGACTGTCGTAGGCTTTCTTAGCCTTGACAATCGCTTCCAGATAAATATCGTCAGCCCAGGTCTGATCATCAAAATCATCACCTGACCCTTGTTTGATAGACCCTTCTGGTTTACTACGCCATACTTCCGGTCGCCAGATCTCTGGTGTATCACTTACATATCGTCTTGATACCTCGTTATAGACAAACCCCACTGTATGCCTGAACCTTTCTCGTGCGACAAAGATCGGTACGGTTTCCCTAAGCGTCACCTGACAATGGCCGAACGGTGTCCAGTGGTTATACCTTGCCAGATAGTTAATCAGTCTCTTGTCATCATCTTTAAGAACACGCTTGATATACGTATGATCGTCAGATACCTCAAGACCCCAAACAGATTCCTTATCAAAACTGACCCTAGCTGCATTAACTACGGTAAGGTCTGACCCCATATGAGAAATCTTATCTACCTTCATCGCCAAATCTCGTCTACTCTGTTAAAATTAGTTCTGCTACTTAGATAATCTATAGCCCGTTTGAGGATCTGTTTATTATCGTCAAATCCCCCGAGGGCTCTATTACATTTGTGACAGAGCCAACCCCTGAACTCTCCGGTCTCATGGCAGTGGTCAATAACCCAGGGACCATTCTTGGTATTGCCCTTACCTTTTACCTGTTCTGCATTCTGGTTACAGATAGGACACACATAATGTTCTGGAGGCATACCGTAGACCTTCCTTAGTTTCCTTCTAACCACCTTTAATTCTGCGTTACACTTACGACACTCTGGTCTGAGAAAGTTTCCACCAGAGTGCATCGCATAAGCAGAAAGAGGGAGATATGTATCGCACTTGGAACATACCTTACCCTCTCCCGCTCCTAGATCTTGGTGCTCAATTGCCACCGACTGAACCGGTCAATCGTTGCAGGTTATCAAAGTATTCTTTGTTATACCCCCTTTCCCATTCTTTGTAAAGATCGGATTTGGGGTGGAACGGGTTATACATATTCTTTTTAAACCCGATCTTACCGCTCTCGAAAGCAACCTGTAGTGTGGCCCTTGCTTTCTTAGACACCGCAACTGCCTCCGGTCTGAGAGATATCACAAATATCGTGAGTCTCTACGTGTTCCTCAAACTCTGTACCAAGTTTGTCTACCGCTTCCTTATAAGGGACTACAGTAAGAGGTTGACCACCTCTAGCCCCGTCAGGGTAACAAGTAAAGCCACGGAGTCTGTGGGCATACTTAGCAAGGGTGTCAGCAAACTTGTCCACTGTGTCTTCATTGTTTAGTTTAGAACCCCAAGGCGGAAGGTTGATCGTAGAACTGATGGACATGTCCACGTAGTCCTGTACGTCAGCCTGGAACTTAATACGCTGTTCGTAGTTATCAGCAAGATCCAGAGCACTCTCAATATTCTCAGGGTCTGCTCCATAGATATCAATCAATTCCTGTGCCGCACTATCCACCACATACTGATACTTCCACTTAGTACCGTTAGTCAGATACCGACGCTTATAAGCAACAGCGAATAGGGGCTCAACACCTGTTGTCGTACCGGCTAGGATACCAATAGAACCTGTCGGTGCAATAGCCCGGTTAGCTACAGGCCGTGACACTGATAGACTATCAGCAAATTCCTTTGATACTTTATCAGATACACCTTTGTAGATAGACAGCCAACGGTGTAGTTCAGGGGTTACTTCATAGGTACAGCCTCGTTGGATCAACCATTCATGTAGACCCATAAGACCTAGACCGAGGCGACGATTCTTTTCCCGAGTCTCGTATACCTTAGCGTAAGGCAGGTCAGCCCGTAACGTACCGCAGATCAGAAACTTAGTGGCAAGCTCGACAATATCGCTGAACTCATTTACAGATTCAATCCGTCCCAGGTTAATACTACCCAGATTACAGACATCACTATCATCAGCACTAACCACCTCTACGCACGCATTCCGAAGTGTATCGTTCTCATCTTCAAAGAAGTTAAAAGAGAACCCTGGTTCCGCAGTACGCAAAGCCTGTTGAACATTCTTCTTAAATACTTCACCTACATCTCCGGTTTCCCAATACTTTAGCAGCCAATCCGTATTATAATTGACGCTGATGTTAGTCATGTCTAGTGGTGCAGGGAAGTTAAAGTCTTGCTCTTTAATCTGCTTCAACGAGAGACCTGTATTACCTACAGGCATCTGGTCCCAATCCTTAGCGGTTAGGAAGTCATTGACATCGCCATGGTCCCAGTTCAAGGAAGCATAGATAGCAGACCGACGTGACCCACCCTGCATGACCCGGCGACCGATTTCGTTGATCATCTGCATCTTAGGGATAGGGCCGGATGCCACACCGCCTGTACCTTGCAAGATACGGCCAGACTGGCGATAGACACTATAGTCAACCCCGATACCACCGCCTGTCATAAGGCAGGACTCAGACTTCCAAGACAGGTTAGCCCAATCCTCACGGGTGTCTTCCTCAGCTTTAAGAAGGAAGCAGTTACCTGTTTGGATACCATAATCCGTCACAAACAGAGTATGCACCGGTTCTTCAATACAGTAAACCGGGGTGTCATCAGTACCTAGTGCTTTGATTGACTCCACTTTAAACCCGGAAAAGTCTGAACCTTCACAGAAGTTTTGCACATAAATTGTATGATCTCTGTAAGTGTACTCACCGATCATGACATCCCGTGTCTGAGATCGTAGGTTACCCGTCACGACTAGGCCAGCGTAAGGGGCGTAGCTCCTAAACCACTCCATATGATCTTTGTTGACCGAATTGATAACCCGACCAGTCAAGCACCCATCAGCGGCAACCCACCCCCGAATAAACCCGCTTATGTACTCTGGCGAAACTTCCTTAGATGGGAGTTTCTTCCATTCGATATCGTTGGAAAAATACAAAACAGGATCACCATCAGCAAATTCGGGGTAGCTGACAGTCTTTGCTACTTTGCTGAGACGAGAAAGGTGCTTCATACCCTTATCGCAGCAGAGACGTAGTTGCCCATGTTTATTTCCATCCCCGAAAACAAACCCGTGAGCAAATCCTAGATCATCCTCGGCATAACCAAACCCATTAGCGGGGACGACATCCTTTACTTGAAGATTATCTGTTACTTCCCCTGACATTAAAGGCCAACGATGGTTTTCTGTAGCAAGCATAGACCATCTGATCTTAGACCGACCACGTAGAGGTGCGAAGGTAATCAAATTAAGTTGTTGAGTACCATAGCATTTAGCTGTAGCAGGGTAAAACTGACCGTCAACAGGAGATAGTACCTTAAAATCTTCACCTGAATCTGCTAGGACACCTACTCTGCGGAACCCTTTATCCGTCATAACCAGACTATCGTATGATAGACAGTTATTATAGTACCGATTCTTCCGACCGGCATAGTACAGATACCGACCACCAGGAACAAACTTAAGATCACGGATATACTTCTTAAGCTGAGCCTTTTCGTCCTTAGTGATAAGGTCTCGCTCACCACTGCGTAGATCCCCGCACACATCCTCTACCAGAGTATGCGACAGTTCTTCCCAAGTATCCGCACCGGGATGGGAATACTTAAGATTAAAAATATCTTCCGAGAACCTTGAACGGAACATCGGATTAGCATTTGATTTAAAACTACTCATTAACTAAAACCTTAATTTTATTAACTGTCAATCCGTCGATGCACTGTTCTAAGGCATCCGTAATCATATCTTCTAATTCGTTGGCTACACCGGACACCCCGTCAGAAGGAATCCAAGTAGCCTCTGAATCAATCTCTAATAAGATCTGTACCCTGGACTTCATAGCCGAAACTTGGTGCCTCGTAGAAGATCAGGATATGTAAGAGGGATAGCGGCAGGATACATCTTTTGATAGTCAGCGATCAGACCGCTTAGCTTTGTTGCTGCCTCCCGGTATTCCTCGCGTGCATCTGCAATAGTATTCAACATCTCGCTTCGACTGTCTTCTTTGATAGACTTAATCTTAGCTTTACGCTGCTCGATTTCTTCTTCTAGTTTAGCAATCTCATCAATCATAGTCATTTGCTTAATCCTTCTAGGTTAATAGTTAGTGCCTGGGTATCGGTTGCTGGCCATCGGGTGCTCCCTTGTTGGTTACGTAGCTTGCTCGATCAACATTCGATCAACGGCGATGTGATATGGAATTGACCAGCGTCCGCATTCCCTTTGTACTGCTATCCGTTTATCAAGTTTCGCCATTGCGAAGTCGCTGGAAAGCGTGACGGTACTTTCGTCCTCTTCGACCTTCATCAGCCAGAGTAAAGCGCGAGGGCGGTGTTTCATCGAGTGCTCATCTGTTAAGTGTTCTTGATCAAATAGTGCGCAAGCTCGTCTGCCGCGTCCTGCGGGATAAGGATTTCGTCTGGATCTTCGTCGGCGCTCTGGCATTTAGTGGGCCACACCTCGATGTTGACGCAGCCGTCCGAGCGAATTCCAACGCGCACACGGTCAGATACTTCTGTCATGCGATAAGCCATGTCAAAATTAATCCTCTTTGATAGCAACTTCTCCACCTAGAGCGGAGTAACCAACCTTATCAATCCAGCTATCTACGTGTTCAGGGCTGTTGATAAGTCTACAAGTCTTTAACCAATCCATAGCCAAGGCCACCTTCTCTGGTGCTACATTAACTCCGAAGATAACCGACCAGCCCTTGGCAATGTTTAAGAAATTCTGGTGGGCGTCTCCGTAGTCCTTAGCTCTGTCACTCGTGATAAGATCATTAGCCTCAAGAATAATCTTACAGCGATCCATATTAATTCACCTGATTAATTTTAGGAAATGGTAGTCCATACTGATCACTATCGGTAAGATCAGACTGAGTAAAGTCGTCGTCTACTTCCTCAACGAATGAATCAATAATCTGACTGATAACATCAATGATTTGAGTTGACAGAACAGCCATAGCATCGTATTCTTTTGTGCCGCTGATCGAGTCATCTACGAACTCATATGATTGCAGCACGATGTTCTGTGATCCAGGCTCACAAGACACAAAGATACCGAACGTGTTGTTAGGGACCTTAATAGGGAAACTCATTTCTTCGTTGGTTTCTTCTGACATGCGGTTAACTCCAGGAAATCTTTAGCGTATAAGACTGCTATAGGTTCTTTGCGGTCTTGCTTATATATAGCTACTGGTCGGGTGTTGTCAATAAGGTTAGACTCTGCCTGCTCTAAGGCATCGTACAACCCGACTCTTGCTCGTGCTTTACACTCAACGGTCCAAGGGAATGCACGACGGGCCAGAGGACTAAGGCCAATATCAGGACCGTTAACGCCGCCAGGAGTTGAGGTAATGTCATCGTCCTCTACTCCTGTCAGGTTTGACCTTAAGAAATCTCTGACCCATTGCTGTAGCCTCCGGCCCTTAGCCTTAGCCGACGCTACGGATATCTTCTTCTTCTTGGTAGAAGGTGTAGTATTCGTAGGCATCTCTAGCTTTCGACTTTGCTTTAGGCCGGTACTCCAAGGTTTCCCAGCACGAGAATTTAAAACTGCAATAAGAACACGTAACTCCTAACTTCCTATTGCCTGTTTCTTTCTTATAGAAAGTCTCCGGTACATCCGAAAACTCCCGCTTGAAGTTGGTATCGTCAGCTTCCAGAAACCTATCTAAGGTGTCCTTAATCTTCCTTCGGTATTCGTCTTCATCGTCAGGATCAGCAGGACATACCAGCATCTCGCCGGTCTCTTTACTGATAACGATCCAACCGCCGATCTTCAGATCAGGATACTTGACTCGTTCCGCTAGGGTATAACCCCATAACTGATCTACGTAACCAAATGAATCTCCTTCCTTTAGATATTTGTAGGAAGAAAACTTGCGCTCAAAGGCAAACTTAGAAGCACTCTTGATATCCCACATCGACAATTCACCGTCGATATTAATCATCAGATCGAACTCTCCATTAAGATCCCCTGAAGGTGTCTCAAGTCGTGTCTTCTGATTCAAGGCTACAATATCGACACCAGCAGACTTAAGGAGAGCAACAGCGATAACCTCAGTCATATCACCGTAAGTCATCTTGATCTTAAAGCTGGGTAACTCAGGTGTCCTAGCCATACCGATCTTCTCAGCGTGTAACTGACAGAACGGTTTACCTATTTGTGATAGAGAGGGAAGACCTTTCCTCGGTCCACGGGTCTCATTAAACCTTTCTAGTTTCTCCGCAAACTGTTGCGCGGTCTGAGCCAGTACCTCTTGAGGGATCTCAGGGTTCCTGCTAAGGAACCCGTCGATCTT
>JGI10211J34971_10004867_pt1 | contig 10592 bp, 7 predicted proteins | sample Etolagsediment_FD_34971 | JGI IMG/M metagenome (IMG submission 34971)
GTTGTCACTGGTTGCTACTGGAGAAAAACCCTCAGGAAGAACATCTACTTTATCACTATGACTCATCCAAACAATGCGCCCATCATCACAATCAGCTAAAAGTGGTGAATCTGTTTCTATTTTTAATTCTGCTTTACCATACTCATGATGACTAGAACGAACAACACTACCACCAAAGTCTACTGCAATTCTCTGCATACCGTAACAAATCCCTAAAATAGGAATTCCCATCTTGTATACACCCTTGTCAACTTCATAAGCATCTTTGCTATAAACCGATGAGGGACCACCGCTGAGAATAAGTCCTTTAGGATTTTTTGCTTTAATTTCTGCAACAGAAGTGTGGTAAGGAAGAATCTCACAATAAATTTTGTCTTCACGAAGACGACGAGCTATAAGTTGAGTATATTGAGAGCCAAAATCGAGAACTATGATACTAACATTTGTCATTTGAAATGCCTTTAAAAAGAGGTAATATTAATTAATCTTGCAAGAATACAATAAATAAGTTTAATCTTTGATTTGAAGTGTAGAGAATATTCCCAAGAGGCTCTTGGGAATCTATTTTAGAGAGATTTAATGCTGAATATATAGACCTAAAACTTGATATTGTGCATACCATATCCCAACAGATATAAAGTACCCAATAACTATTGTCCAAGAGTATTTCATATGCGCACCAAAAGTATAAACACCTTTTAGTTTACCCATAACACCAACACCCGCTGCTGAACCAAAAGATATCATAGAACCACCAACACCAGCGGTCAAGGTTACAAGCATCCATTGTGCTAGTGGAATATCTGGAGAAGCTTTTAACACTGCTGACATAACAGGAACATTATCAACAATGGCTGATAAAAAACCAACACCGATATTTACACTTGTTGGATCAAATCTTGTATAAAGATGCGCTGCATGACCTAAAAAACCAGCGAAGTGCAAAGCACCAACAGCTGCTAATATACCAAAGAAAAAGAGAAGTGTATCATTCTCGATTTTTGAAACTGACTTATATATCTGAATGTCATGGTCATGATGTTTTTTCAGTCTGTATGCATAAAGCTGTAAAAGCGAAAGACCAAACAACATTCCCCACATTGGAGGTAAATGCATGAGTTGCTTTCCTAAAACTGCTACAGCAATAGTGAAAACACCTAAAAAAATTATAACTTTACCACCACGATGAATATGAACAGGCTCAGCATTTTCTGGTTTAGAAGGGGTTCCTTTTGGAACAAATCGAGAAAGAAGATACGCTGTAACACCCCAACCACCTATAGCCGCAGGAAAAAGAAACAGAAAATCAGAAAATGTACCCTTACCTGCTGACCATGCCATCAAAGTTGTAATATCCCCAAATGGAGACCAAGCACCACCTGCATTCGCAGCAACAACAATGTTAATAGCAGCAGGAATTAAAAAAGCTTTATTATTTCTCTCAATTGTGATTAAAACAGTTGAGAGAATAAGAGCTGTTGTTAAGTTGTCTGCAACAGGAGAGATAAAAAATGCTAAAATACCTGTTACCCAAAACAACTTTTTATAATTATATCCTGCGTTTAGAAGCTTCTCTTTGAGTGCATCAAATACATTTCTCTCAATGAGTGCTTCAATGAATGTCATCGCTACAAATAAAAAGAAGAAAATTTCTGCAATCTCTAAAATTAAATGAGCAATTTCATCATCAAACGCAGTGAAATCTAAGCCATGAAACGCATAATAAGCACCAAGCAGCATAAACATAAAAGTACCAGTAAACAGTGCTGGTTTAGCCTTGTTTATGTGATACTTTTCTTCTGCAGCAATAAAATAATACCCTACTACAAATATAGCGAGTAACAACCAACCAAATGGCTCAACAGCCAAATCTACAGCATCTCCTGAAACATGTGCACTTGTAGTAGCAAACGCAGCTACACTACTTAAACCCAATAACGATAACGTTTTTAACATTCATTTTCCTCAATTATAGTATGTACTCCAAGAGAATTTTCTCTGGCTAATGCCGAGAGAACGATCTCTTTTGCTGTAAGCAAACGAAATTTTAATAGCCTACCAATTTTTTCATTCAAAAGAGCATTAATTGCACTTAAAGCCTCATTTAATCCACTCTTTGTTCTTAATATAGAAACATTCTCCCACATAATTCGGCGAAGTTGATTCTTTTTGCATTTGTCTTTTTTGTGACTCATGACCTCATTTGTAATCCCAAACTCTACCAACTCTTTTTCATCCTTTTGCGCTAAAATATTTATTACTGCCTGCTTAGCAAACACAAGGCCTTCTAAAAGTGAATTTGAAGCAAGTCTATTTGCTCCATGAACTCCTGTTGAAGCAACCTCACCAATAGCATAAAGATTTTTTACGTTTGGAATTCGTCCATATAAATCAGTTTTTATACCACCAATAGCATAATGAAATGCAGGAGAGATAGGAACACGCTCTTTTGGTACATTAAAACCTAAGGCTCTCAAGTTTTTACATATATTTGGAAATCTTGTTTCAAAGTATTTTTCTTCAAAATCATGAAAGGCGAGATAGGCTTGCATGCCTGTTTTTTTATTATATTTATACATTGATTTACTTACAATATCTCGAGAAGCAAGCTCTCCTCTTTCGTCATAATCAAATAAAAATCTTTTACCATTCTCATCTTCTATGGTAGCACCTTCACCACGTAGTGCTTCAGTAAGAAGCATCTTTTGAGCATTATTACTATCTACAAAAACTGTTGGATGAAACTGTAACATTTCCATGCGTTCTAATTTTATGCCTTTCATTACACAAAGACCTTGCATATCAGCACTAATACAGGGTGCGTTAGTATGATATTCATACAGTGAACCTAAGCCACCACTCGCAATAATTACATTTTTTGCATATATATTTCTAGAGTGTCGATTATCCAAAACCGTAACACCATAGCATTCATTGTTTTTTATGAGCAGATCAACAACTCGTGTATCACTCAGCATTGCGTGGGAATTATGCTCTAGTAAAAATTGGTGTAAATATCTACCAGTGGCATCTCCTCCCGCATGCAAAATTCTCTCGCATGAGTGTGCTGCTTCTTTTGTATAGAGGAGATTTCCATCTGAATCACGATCAAATTCAAATCCATTTTTGATTAAATCATCAATAGCATCTATTGAATTCTCACTTAATATTTTTACAGCCTTTTCATCACAAAGGCCAGAACCAGCTTCAAGTGTATCTTTTATGTGTATGGAAACATCATCCTTATCTCGCGCCAAAGCAACGCCACCTTGGGCGTAAAAAGTATTACACTTAAATGGTTCACGTTTATTGATAACAAGAACTTTTTTATCTTTAGGCAATTTCATAGCGGCATACAATCCAGCCACTCCAGCACCAATAATAATTACATCATATCTCATCTATTTATCAGAACTTTCATTATTTTCTGAATAAGTGTTCTGGATTATAAATTCCACATTTTCATCACTTGCTGGTGTATCTTCACCATAAAAAGGAGCATCTTTATATCCGCAAGCACTTAGACTTAACAAAAACACTGCTATAATTGCTATATGAAAAATGCTAGTCAAATTATTACTACTTTGCAACATAAACCTCAATATAAAAGAATTTTACAACATAAGTGCATTCAAAAATTACGCTCTGTTATGCTTCCTGCCATACAAAAAAATATAAAATATGGATACATAAGAGATTCAAAATTATACCTTATTATAACTTCTACACTTAATAAATATGATCAAGATAATATTATAAATACTATTAAAATGATTTTAAATACACAAATGATACAAAAAAATGAGAATCTTTTTGAATGTATTGATACAAATATAGAAGATGTTATAGTTAAGGTTGATCATAAACCTGCCTATCGTTATAAGCCATATTGCACTACAGTACATAATTTTCAATACTTAGAACAAGCCAGTGGAAAAATAGAAATAGATATACAAGACCAAAAGCTCCATCAACTCGCACAAGAAATTCAAAATATTATAAAAGAGAATCATTGACACTCCTTCAAACAGTACAACAGTTGCCAAATTCTGCTGGCATATACCAGTACTATGATAAAAGTGGGCGTTTACTCTATGTAGGTAAAGCGAAAAATCTTTCAAAAAGAGTTAAAAGCTATTTTCAATCTCAGTCGAAATTGTCATTAAGAATACAAAAAATGATTGCAGAGACTTTTTCTATGGAGTACATAGTCGTTCACTCAGAACATGATGCTCTCATTCTTGAAAACTCTCTTATTAAACAGTTAAATCCAAAGTATAATATATTACTACGCGATGATAAAACCTATCCTTATATATATATTGACAACTCGCAAGAGTATCCAAGATTTGAAATCACTAGAAAAATTTTAAACTCCAAAGACATAACTTACTATGGCCCCTATTCTGTTGGTGCTAGAGACATTTTAGACTCTATTTATGAACTCTGCAAACTTGTTCAAAAAAAAAGTTGTCTAGGATCGAAAAAACTATGCCTCTATTACCAGATTAACAAATGTCTTGGCCCATGTGAACTCACAATCTCCAAAGAGCGATACAAAAAAGAGCTGGACCTAGCAACAACGCTTATACAAAATAAAAATCTTTTAGTCAAAAGTCTTCAAAGTAAAATGTTTTTTTATGCCGAAGAGTTGCGTTTTGAAGAAGCTAAAGAGATAAGAGATCGAATAGAAAAAATTAGTCGTTCAGAGATAAAAAGTGAAATAGATTTTGCCAGTCATGAAAATTACGATATTTTTGTAGTGCAAAATTCTCACGAAAGAGCTGTTATTCTCAGAATATTTATGAGAAATGGGAAAATAATCTCTTCATCCTATGATTTTATTCAACTCAAAGAAGAAGCAGATAAAGGAGAGATATATAGTCGTGCACTATTAGAATTTTATCTTGGTGAAAAACCACCTATTGTAGCTCCTATTTTAGTTGCTGATGATTTTGAAGACATACAAATAATAAAAAATCATCTCAGTAGTATTTTTGAAAAAAAAGCAATTATACACAGACCAGTGCAAGGAAAAAAAAGGCAGCTTATTGAACTAGCTCTCCTTAACGCCAACGAACTGCTCAAAAGAGATAAAAACGCCATTAATACAAAAATATTAGAAGAGATGAAAGAGCTCCTTGACTTAGAAAAGATACCCGCAAGAGTAGAAGTTTTTGATAACTCACACATTTCTGGTGTTGCAACAGTAGGGGCTATGATTGTTTATGAGAATGGAAAATTTGATAAAAAAAGTTATAGGACTTACCATCTTCAATCAAAAGATGAATATGCACAAATGAAAGAAACTCTCAGCAGAAGAGTTGCAAGTTTTTGCAAAAACTCTCCTCCAGATTTATGGATTATTGATGGGGGTGCTACTCTTTTAAAATTAGCCTCAGATATTTTAGAATCCAATGGCGTTTTCATAGACCTTCTTGCAATATCTAAAGAAAAAACAGATGCTAAAACGCATCGTGCCAAAGGCAAAGCTAAAGATATTTTACATACAAGGGATAAAACATACGCTCTACAAGAGAGCGATAAAAGACTTCAATGGGCGCAAAATCTTAGAGATGAGGCACACAGATCTGCTATTTCATTTCATAAAAAAACTAAATTAAAACTTGATCAAGAGAGTAAACTCCTCTCTCTCAAAGGTATTTCCCAAGCAAAAATTATTAAATTGCTCAAACATTTTGGTACATTTGAAGAACTTAAAAATATGCCTATTGAGGAAATAGCTGATGTTTTGACCCTTAATGATGCAAAAATCATTAAAAAACACTATAAATAAGGTTTATTTACAGTTATTTATGGTATATTTTGTTATAATTTAGTTTTTAACAAATATGGGGTTATAAAATGATTAAAGATAAAATAGCTGCAAACTTAAACCTTGCGACGAACCTCTTGAACAAACGTATACTATACTCAGACATCCAACAAAATATTAAAAACATAAAAAACGTATAAAAAGAAGGAATATTTCATGTTAATTTATAATTATCAAAAAGAATTTATTGGTATAGATGAGACCGATTTAAATCTCTTTGGACTTGCAAATCTTGCGCAATTAAAATCAAAGGCTTCCGATTTTGCAGATTTATTTGTTCGACAACCTGGATATATTCACAACTTTAAGAATGTGCACTGGATTGATTTTATACTCTGTGCAGAGCCATCGGAAATTTCTAAGGTAATTATAGAAGTAAACGCAAAGAAATTCAAAGCAAATATAGAAATAGAAACTCTCTACCTTTCAGATAAGCCTACTGCAAAAGCTTACCTTATTCACTTAAATAATCTTAGAAACTTAGATCCAAAAGCAGATGCACCCATTCCTCAAATTGAAGGATTAAAGCCTTTTTCACAGATAGATGATGGGACAACTGATACAACGAAATCGAGTGAAGAAGCCTTAAGTTCTCCAGAAGAGAGTACTCAAGAAAAAATTACAGTTTTGCATGAGAGCGATGAAGAGAATACCCATTTTGCTTCCAACTATAACTATGATCCACAGCTAGCATCTGATGAACTTGGACTCCCTATAGATTTAATTGAGGAGTTTGTTCAAGACTTTATTGCACAGACTCAAGAGTTTAAAGAGGAACTCTATGTTTCTTTAAATCGTGGTCATTTAGATGAGCTTAAAACTCTTTCACACAAACTAAAAGGAGTTGCAGCGAACCTTAGAATAGAAGACGCTTTTAATGCTTTAAATATCATAAACAACTCAAAAAATAGCAGTGATATAGAGATTCAGCTAAATATTTTTTATAAAATAATTGAAAAATTATCAGAAAAATATATTAANTAATCTTACAGACTTTAAAACAAAAGGCCGAAGATGCAATTAGGATTAAAAAATAGNCTTAGGCTCATTAGTCTTTTTCCAATTCTGATTCTTTTTTCTATTGCAACTTACTTTGTTTATGACTCTTATAAAAATTATCAAGCAGTGGGCTCATTCCAAGAAAAACTCACAGCAGATAGAGTACTGAGCACAATCGATAAAGAAGCTATACAAGACAAGAGAGAGGCCTTGAAATTTCTTGGCTTTACCCTTACATTATTGATTATCTCAATCATACTCGCTATTTTAGGATTTTTACTCTCTCATGAGATTGCAAAAAATATCAAAAACTTAGAAGAGATTCTTAGAAGAGTTGCAATTGATGCAAACATTCTTGAGGGAAACAATATTAAACCCAGTGACATCAATCTAAATACAGCTAAAGGAACTCTCAAAGCTTACGAACTCATAGAAGATACTATCAATCAAACAAGAAAAGATAAAGATACAGCGCAAGAAGCAAGTAAAGCCAAATCAATCTTTCTTGCAAATATGTCTCATGAAATCAGGACACCCTTGAATGGTGTCCTTGGGTTTACAGAACTTCTCAAAGAGAGTGGTCTTAGAGAAGAGCAACATGAATTTGTTGAGATTATTGAGAAATCTTCACAAAATCTTCTTGAAATCATTAATTATATTCTAGACCTTTCAAAAATTGAGAGCAATAAACTTGAAATGGAAAACATTGCGTTTAATCCTATTGAAGAGTTTGAGAGTGCTGTTGAAGTTTGCGCAGTACGAGCAAGCGAAAAAAATATTCATCTTGGGTGTTTCATAGACCCCAGACTCGAACACAATCTCAAAGGAGACCCAGCAAAGATTAAAGAAGTTGTGATTAATCTTCTCTCAAACGCTATTAAATTTACAGATAATTTTGGATCCATCAATGTTGACATTAGAAAACTTGATTCTACACAGAGTGGCATATGCAAGGTGCGATTTGAAATTCAAGATAATGGTATTGGCATTGCGAGTGAACAAAAATCAAAAATATTTGATGCCTTCACTCAAGCCGATACTTCCATTACTCGTAAATATGGTGGTACTGGTTTAGGACTTACTATTTCAAAAAAAATTCTTGAGCTCATGGGATCTGAACTCAATCTGCATAGTGAGCTCACAAAAGGCACAACTTTTTACTTCACAATCGATTTTGAAGAACTTTATGCAACAAAAGAGAGCTTACAAGGCTCTTTTAAAAATATCTATGCGTTTATCTTAAAACCATCTCATCATGAAAAAAAACAAGAAAAATATTTTTTACAATACCTCGATTTTTTTGGTGTACGCTATTGCTTTTTTAAAAATATACATGAACTCGAAAACTTACAAAAAAAGGCTCATGCTAATCTTCTCTTTGTAGATTATGATTATACAAAAGAAGAATCACTGAGTGTGTATGATCAGTTAGGGGAGAAATTAATTGTATTAACGAAAGCCTCTTTCATAAAAAAAATCGACTCTTTACATCTCAATATTTTTAAAACACTTTATGAGCCACTTAATAGTTCTAAAATCAAACAATTACTACAAAACGCAGAGATGCAGAGCCTGGAAACTGCAAAAGTGCAAAATCAAAACAAACAAAAGGTTCTCACACAGACAACAAAATTTCATGCAGAGATTTTAGTTGCTGAAGATAATCTCATTAATCAAAAACTCATTCAAAGGACACTTGAAGATTTAGGAGTTAATGTTACTTTTGCATCCAATGGTTTAGAAGCATTTCAAAAACGTAAAGATGGAAACTTTGATTTGATTTTTATGGATATTCAAATGCCCCTTCTTGATGGCATAGAAGCGACAAAAGAGATTCTTAAATACGAAGCAGACTATCAAAAAGTACATGTGCCAATAATTGCTCTTACTGCTAATGCACTCAAAGGAGATAGAGAAAGATTTTTAAGTGCAGGGCTTGATGAATACATCACAAAACCACTCATCCGCAAAGAAATAATATTGCTTTTAAATTATTTCTTATTTGAACATAAACTCTATTTAAAAGAGCAAAAAGATACAAATCTCTAAAGATTGTGATTCGCACTCTTTATATCAGAATCTGTTTTAAAACCTCTTCCACTCTTGAGACACCCACAATCTCTAAACTCTCTCTCACTTCTTGTGGAATATCTTCTATATCTCTTTCATAATTTTTTGCAGGAATTAAAACTTTTGTCATTCCAGCCTTATGCGCTGCAATCAATTTTTCTTTGAGTCCACCGATTGGTAAGACATCTCCGCTGAGAGAAACTTCACCTGTCATTGCTATTTCTGAACGAATTTTTCTTGAACTTAAAATCGAAGATATAACACTCACCATAGCTATACCTGCACTCGGTCCATCTTTTGGGGTTGCTCCATCTGGAACATGCACGTGCAAGTCATAACGCTTATAAACTTCACTAGGATCTATTGTAATATTTTCCTCTTTTTCTTTAAATGTCATCGGTATATTTTCATCAGATATGGCTAGTTTTTGAGAGTCTATGAGAGTTTTTACTACACTCATCGCAATTCTTGCTGATTCTTTCATAACATCGCCAAGGCTTCCTGTTAACTGTAGATTTCCTTTGCCTTTAATACGAATAGATTCTATCTTTAAAACATCTCCACCTACAGCTGTCCAAGCCAAACCGTTCACAACCCCTACTACAGGAATTTTATCAGTTTTCTCAATTTCAAAAACACTTTTATCAAAGAATTCTTTCAAGTTTTTCAGACTAACAGACACTTTATTTATATCTGGATGCTGGAGTATATCTTTTGCAACTTTTCTACTCATATCTGCAATACGGCGACGCAGATTACGAACACCCGCTTCACGTGTATAACTATGTATAAGCTCTTTGAGTGCTGGTTTTGAAATACTAAGTTCAGAAGTTTTAAGTCCATGTTTTTTTAACTCTTGAGGAAGTAGATATCTTTTTGCTATTTCAAATTTCTCTTGTGGAGTGTAAGAACTTACAGTAATAAACTCCATTCTATCTCTTAACGGTGCAGGTATACGACCTACATCATTTGCTGTTGCTATAAAAATCACATTACTTAAATCAAGATTAAAATTTAAATAGTAATCTCTAAATTCACTATTTTGCTCAGGATCAAGTATTTCTAAAAGTGCCGCCGTAGGGTCACCTCTTCCACTACGCGAAAGCTTATCAATTTCATCAAGAACGATAACGGGATTCATCTTTTTCGCATCAATTAGCCCTTGAGTTAAACGCCCAGGCATTGCCCCAACATAAGTACGTCTATGTCCTCTCAGCTCATTGACATCCTCAAGACCACCAAGCGCTATTCTCACAAGGGGGCGTTTAAGAGCAGTTGCAATCGAATTTGCTAAAGAAGTTTTACCAACACCCGGAGGTCCTGAAAAACATAAAATAGCTCCTGCACTTTTCTTTTGGGATATTCCACGAAGTTCAAGTAACTCTTTAACAGCGAAATACTCTACTATTCTTTTTTTTGGTTTTTCTAAAGAGAAATGATCTTCATTTAATTGTTTTTCAACATCATCAATCTTAAGAGCTTTTTTAGCCATATCTCCAAAAGGAACATCAAGTACCCAGTCAAGATAAGTCTGAGTCATAGAAGCATCAGAAGAGTCAGGGTGCATACGTGAGTAACGCTCTAACTGCTTGTTTATCTCTTTATAAGCATCTTCATTCATTTTCTCTTTTTTTGCTTCGAGCTTCTCTGCGTACTCTTCTATCTCTTCATCTCTAGAAGTATCTGT
>JGI10211J34971_10004868_pt1 | contig 10588 bp, 8 predicted proteins | sample Etolagsediment_FD_34971 | JGI IMG/M metagenome (IMG submission 34971)
TAAGCTGTTCGCTAATATTGGCTGTTTGGTTTGTTTCCATGCCTTTCACCTCATTCTTTTCATTAACTTGAGTGCGGGTTCTTCATGTGTGTAAATTTTTGAAAAACGTATACCTTGTTTTTTAAACTGCTTATAAAGTCTCTCATCGTTATCATGCAGTGCTTGTTTATAGTTCTTAAGAGTACCACTGTCCACATCACCTTCAAAGCTCTGTTTTGTTTCCATGTCTATGAGTCTAAGGTAACCCAGTTCTGAGGGATCTTCTTCAAACTTATCGCGTACTATCACGGCAAATACATCGTGCTTTTTACTAAGTAACTTCAAGTCTATATCGCCCACAAAATCAGACACGATAAAAAGTAAGGACTTCTTTTTCAAACGCTGATGCAGTGTTTGAAGTAAAGCAGAAAAATCAGCCTCTTTTCCCAAAGGGTCAAACCCCACTACCTCTTCTACTGCTTTATGTACAGAAAAAAGTTTTTTGCTTCCCTTGCTTACCTCATACAGTTTATCTGCAAATAAGATATGAGAAAAAAGATCGGAATTCTTTACAGCAGAAAAACCAAGTGTTGCGACGACTTCTGCAATGATGTCCGATTTTTGTTTGACCGTTCCAAAATAGACAGACCCGCCAAGCATAGAGACTACAACCACATTGAGTTCCCGCTCTTCCTTATAAATCTTGACAAAAGGTTTGCCTAGTTTGGCTGTGGTTTTCCAGTCTATCTTACGCACGTCATCACCATAGACATATTCACGAAGTTCTGCAAATTCAAAGCCTTCACCCTGGAACAATGATGCATTGTTCCCCAGCATGTCGCCATAGACTTGTTTCTTTGTTTTAAGGATAATCTTCTTCACTGCTTTGTTCAATTTTATCCTTTTTTATTTTATTCTCCTTGGTAAGAAGCAAAGCTTCTTACCAATTCTTCTCACTAAAGCTTCAGCTATCGCCTCAGTGTGAACGCTATGTTACTTCCAGTTATTTTAACTGTGGCATGCTTCTCTTTTCATTTTTTAGAAAAAACAAAACAAGAAATCGTCACTGTTTTCGAATCGCTTTGCTTTCAAGGGTGTTCACAACGACATTATTAATGACTATTTTACTACGGTATCGGAACAGCGGCTAAAATCTTTTCTATGATCTCATCTTGAGTCACTTCTTCTGCTTGTGCTTCGTAAGATAGAATGATACGGTGACGAAGAATCTCTTTGGCGATGTAGGCTATCTCTATAGGTGAAACGTAATCCTGTCCCTTCAAGTAAGCAATGGCTCTTGCTGCTTTATACATATCGATACTCGCACGGGGGCTTGCTCCAAATTCTATATAGGCTTCAAGTGCCTCAAGACCATAGGCTTTAGGATCACGTGTCGCAGCGACAAGTTCTATGATATAGGCTTCTATCTCTTCATCCATATGCACTTGAAGTGCTTCTTCTCTAATCTTATCGAGGTCTTCAATAGATGCTACTTGTTGAATGTCGCCAAAAGTATTATTTGCTGCACGTCTTGCGATCTCTAATTCTTCTTCTTTGGTGTTGTACCCCACAACCACTTTCATCATAAATCTGTCAAGTTGTGCTTCTGGAAGTTCATAAGCGCCTTCCTGTTCCACAGGGTTTTGTGTTGCCATCACCAAAAAAGGAAGGTCTATCTTAAATGTCTCATCCCCGATAGTCACTTGCCTCTCCTGCATCACTTCAAGTAGTGCAGACTGTACTTTTGCCGGAGCACGGTTGATCTCATCTGCGAGTAAAAGGTTCGTAAAAACAGGACCTTGCTTGATCTTAAATGTATTGTTAGAAGGGTCATAAATCTCTGTACCTATAATGTCAGAGGGGAGTAAGTCAGGGGTAAACTGCACACGCTTAAAGTCTAGCCCCAGTGTCTTTGCTAAAGCATTCACCGCTGTGGTTTTTGCAAGTCCAGGAACACCTTCAAGCAGTATATGTCCACGACAAAGTAACCCTGCCANAAGTCCTTCTACCATCTTCTCTTGTCCTACAAGTACTTTAGAAATTTCTGTTTTGATATTTTCTATNATTTGACTCAAGTTACTCTCCTGCATTTATATGTAGAAAGTATACTTTTGTGAGGTTAATTAAAGGTTAATACTTGGAAGTTTGCAGTGAGTACCCGACTTTACTATGAGAGAAAAGAGGCAGATCTGGAAGGAGTTTTCGCACAGAGTAGACTAACGTACGCAAGGTCGAATCTGCTACATTCGTGTCATCCCATAGATAAGCAATCAATAGAGCATACCCTACCGTATTATTGATATTTTTACTTAGGATCTCTACAAGTTTATTTTGTTTATTATTGAGTTTTATCGCTTGGCCATCATAGTAGAGTTCGGATGCTTTGGGCGAATATCTATAGTATTGGTTAATAATGATATCGGTAGGTTCGCTACTGATATTTGCTTGAGACACTTCACTGTGTATCAAATACCGCTTGTAAGCGATCTTCAGCGTCGTAATGATCTCTTTACTTGAAAAAGGTTTACTGATAAACCCATAGGGTGCAAGCTCTAAAAGTTCTTCGAGTGTCGCATCATCATTATGTGCAGTAATGAAAACAATAGGGAATGGATACATTTCCAAAATCTTTCTAGCCAACTGTATCCCATCGATCGAACCTTTAATATTTATATCCATAAGGATCATATCACACGGTGTCCCTCTGAGTACTTCCAACGTATCTAAAGCGTTGTCATAACAGCCCGTTACATTGACTGCATTATTCGATAGTATGTCTTTCAGATAGCGTTGTGTGATTACCTCATCTTCTACTATCATCACATTTTTAGGTAAACCCATTATGCATTCTCCTCCTCTTTATCAAAATAAATCTGTATTCTCGTGCCCGCTTTTGCCTCTATTTTGATGGTACTATGGGGCAAGGTGAGACTCAAATCTTTCATCAGGGACAAGCCTAGTGATTTATAATTTTGCTCCGTATCAAAACCCTTGCCATTGTCTTGAATACATAAACGATATCGTTTGCCTAATTGTTTAAAAGAGATATCGATATTTCCCTCATCTGTATCAAAAGCATGTTCAATGGCATTGGTCACGGCTTCATTAAAAATAAGACCCAAACTCATCGCTATTCTCATATCGATAATGACGGGATCGATATCGGTACGAATCGTGTACTCTGTGTAAGTTTGTAAACTTTGCGCTATCTCTTCAAGATATTCTTGGATATCTACTTCTTCATAACTGTGATTGCTATAAAGGTTTTTATGCATAAGGCTCATGGCTTTTAAGCGGTCTACATGCGTCTCAAACATTTTTTTATATTTGGGATCATCGATCTTAAAGGCTTGACTTTCGAGTAGACTCATCACTACTTGCATATTGTTTTTTGTACGATGGTGCACTTCTTTGAACAGTATTTTATTCTCTTGAAGTGCTATATTTAATCTCTGCTCATAAGAACTCCGTTCACTTTCTATAATGTAAAGCATATAAGAAACGACCAAATACCCTAAGACGATCTGAGAAAGCAGTTCCCATCCATAGACAAATTGGGCCCCTGTCAGATAAGAGACCAAAGGTATAAAAAGCAACACTATAAACATGTTCGTACTCCATCTGATACCCTTTTGCACACCTAAAAAAAAGAAAACAAAGATAGGCAAAGCCGCCAACCAAAAAAGTGAAAGTTCAGGGTCTTGATCTGGAATGATTAATGACATCGAAAGTAAAAAGGTGAATGCTCCAAGGATGATATAAGAGGTATGATAGATATTGACATAATGGGGAAATACAACATAAGCGATCATAAGGATAAAAATAATGAGCAGTTCAACCAACAGCATGACATACTCGCCCTGTGCCAAGTTCTCATACGCATAAAGCAACATGACAGACACACCCACCAAAATAAAGAGATTGATCATCGTTGCTCTGAGTCTATCACGGCTTTTGAAAGGAAAATATTTACCTTTTAATATTTCTGATTCAAAAAAGTTCATATCTACCCTTTACAAACTATCTATTTAGTATAATATGAGGTTGATTAGTACATGCTGATACCATTATCTTTTTAAATACCCCATGGCTGTTTCGATGATATCGTCATCATCTTTACTACGCGACTTGAGTACGACTCTCTCTTTTCCTTCTTCTCTAAATTCTATAAACACGTTTTCGCCATAAGAGGAAACTTTTGAAATGCCTTTTTCTTTTGCCAGCACCTTCATAACAATCACATCAATGAACTGTCTGGTGATCACATCTGGTTTTCCAAAACGGTCAGCGATCTCTGCTTCTATCTCGTAAACCTCACCTGTACTTTCACACAAAGAGAGACGTCGGTAAAGTTCTAAACGCAGTCTGTCTTCTTCTATCAGTGATTCATTAAGATAGGCATCAATAGAAAGCTTCATATCGATATTTTGTGCCACTTCTTTATCTTGACCGGAGAGTTCCTTGATCGCATCTTCAAGCATACGCAAGTAGAGTGAGTACCCTATCTGTTTAATATGTCCCGACTGTGCTTCACCGATGATATTTCCTCCGCCACGTATCTCAAGATCATGAAAGGCAAGTACCGCACCACTACCAAGGTCAGAATGTGACTCCAGTGCAAGCAGACGACGTTTTGCATTGTCTGTTAAACGTTCTTTGTCCGTAACCATAAAGTAACAGTAGCCTTCTTTAGCGCCACGTCCTACACGCCCGCGAAGTTGATGCAAGTCTGCAATACCAAAACTGTCTGCCCCATCTACGATCATCGTATTGGCGTGAGGCATATGTATACCTGATTCGACGATGGATGTGGAGAGCAGTACATCATACTCACCCTCTTCAAAAAGCATCATCTCATCTTCGGTCTCTTTAGCAGAGATCTTCGAGTGAAGCACAGCGATACGAAGTTTAGGAAGGACTTTAAGTAATTGTTTTTTCTTCTCTTCTATCCCGGCGATGGAGTTAAAAACGTAAAATATCTGTCCGCCACGGCGCATCTCACGGAGAATCGCTTCTTTCATCACTTTATCATCATAACTCTTCACAAAAGTACGCACTCCCTGACGCTCCGTAGGAGGGGTGAGAATTTCGGAGAAAGACTTCACCTCCGACATTGCAAGGTTTAAAGATCTAGGGATCGGTGTGGCTGACATAGAAAGAAGATGCACATCGATAGCTATCTCTTTAAGTGCCTCTTTTTGTTTCACTCCAAACTTATGCTCTTCATCGATGATGACCAGTGCCAAATTTTTAAACTTCGCTTTGAGTAAGGCATGCGTTCCAACCACTACATCTATTGTACCCTCTTGTAACCCTTTAAGTGTGGCATTCTTCTGTGTGGTCGTAGAAAATCTATCAAGCTTTGCTATTTGTATGTTATGTCCCTGAAAACGCTCTTTAAGACTTTTGTAATGCTGTGAACTAAGTAGTGTTGTAGGCGCGATCATCATCGCCTGATACCCATTTTTGACCGCTACAAACATCCCATTCATCGCCACTTCTGTTTTACCAAAACCTACATCTGCAGAAAGCAATCTGTCCATCATCTTACCAGAGCTCATGTCATCCAACATGTCGTTGATGGCACGTTCCTGGTCTTCAGTGTGTACAAAACCAGCCTCTGACATAAAGATGGCATGTTCTTCCATATTTTGCTTGAGTTTAATCCCCTTTTTCAAATGACGTTGTGCCGAGAGGTTAATGATCTGTGAAGCGATGGCAAAAAGTTTCTCTTTCACTTTGGCTTTAAGCTTCTTAAAGCTTGCCTTGCCTAGCCTGTCAAGTATAGGTAATGCACCCCCCTCAGCCACATAACGGTCTATGACTTCAAGGTTTGATACAGGTATGAGTAAGGAATCTTCATTTTGATAAAACATCACTACAAATTCACTTGTAGCTCCCAGTACATCTCTTTTTTCTATCCCTTTAAAGATACCTACACCGTAATTTTCATGCACCACATAGTCACCTGGTTTAAGCTCATCAAGTATAATACTGGCTTTCTTCACCTTTTTACGTTTAATAGGTTTGTTCAGTGAAAGTATGAGTCTGTCTGCGCCTAAAAGATTGACGATACCCTCTTGATAGATAAATGTGATGTTTTCAAAAGAATCCAATTGGGAACCACGAACAATACTTTCATTTTTAGCAATAATGGTGATCTTTTTGTCTTTGTGCGATGCAAGCAATTTATTGGGATCTACTGCTTCGAGGTCACGATACTTCGTACCCTCTGGAATAGCTGGTAATAAAAATGACTTTCTTGAGACAAGCGGTGTATCTAGCTCATATACTTCTTTGAGTTCATCGTCTAATGCAGAGGCCCATACAGCATCAAAAAGTGCTAAAGCACTCTCCCCAAGATCATCAAGATGCCAGAGCCCCAGTGAATCTATGTCTTTGACAAACGTATCGTATGTGCTTCGCTCAGTTCTGTTTTTGAGTGCCTCATGTTGGGTTTTGCTCAGCGCTAAAAATGCCGGCGTAAATGTCAAAGACTCCAACTCATCCCTTTGACGCTTCTGCGATCCTTCATCATAATGCTGGATAGTTTCCACTTCTTCATCAAACAAAGAGATACGGTAAGGTTGATCTGCATCTATAGGAAAAAAATCTATGATATCCCCACGGAAAGAGACTTCACCTGGGCTGGCTGCAATGTCTGTAAAGTGATACCCCCAGTGATACAAGGTCTCTTTGAGTGCCTGCAAGTCTAAAGTATCACCAAATTCTATGGTTCGGGTATCAAACACGTCTGCTTTTGGAAAAGGAATCAGCAAAGTCCTAAGAGGTGAGATAAGAATCTTTTTCTTGGTACTTGCATAGAAAGAAGCCAACTGCATAAACCACAACTGTATATCTTCACTGTAAGCACGAAGGTCTTCTCCTAAGCTCACCCGCATATCTGGTAAAACATACGTATCAAACCCAAGTAAGCGTGCTATATCTCCTATCTGAACTGCTTCTTTGTCATCTTTACAGATAAGCAGTTTTTCTTCTTTTAATGCTTCTAGGTATTCATAAATATTACTTTGGTACATTTAATTCCTTATCATAACGCTCTTTGTGCAATTTGCTCATGTGTCTAGTCACATCTTTGTGTATACTGTTTTAAAAATGCTTCTACCACATAAAATGAACCAAAGACCAAGTAGTGTTCATCTTTGTGTATCGTGCCTTCAAAGGAGCCATAGGTCATGCCTACTTTTTCCAGTGCACGTTCTATCTGACTTAATGTTGTCGCTCTTTGTGAATCAATAGGGATGATCTCTACGCGTTTTACTTTAGGTTTTAGTATTTCTAACACCATTTCATACTCTTTGTCATCCAAACTGTTATAGACAAGCACCACTTTTTCCTTCAATGCTTTGACGATGGCTTTTGCAGCCAAAGGATTGTGTCCCACATCAATACGTATATTTTCTGTCAATGGATAAAAACGTCCAAAAAGTTCTAATGTATACAGATCATTCAAGTCATAAGAAAGATGTAAAATATCTAAGGCTTGCAGTGCGGTACAAGCATTCTCTATCAGATATTCTCCCCAAGATTTTTTACGGCCGATCACTTCTAATGCTCTTTTTCTTTCACTTGTGCATAAAGAAAGATGTAATGTTGCATCTTTCTCATAGGCTATATGTTTAGCCACTTCCACTACCTCATCATATACTTGCTCAGACAACAANATCGTTTTTTGTATGCTGCGTATCTTTCGTACCGGCTATCTCTTGNATGCTTTCACCTAAAAAAGCCTGATGATCTATGCCTATGGGGGTGATGACAGAAAGCGACTTATCACAGACATTTGTCGCATCAAATTCTCCACCTAACCCCGCTTCCAAAACCATCAAATCACACTGTTCAAATACAACAAAAGCCAAAAGTGTCGTATACTCAAAGTAACTCAAGCTTTCACACATCTCTTTACCTAAGATGGTAAAAAGTTTTTGATGTGCTTCTTCAAGTACTGCATCCGAACTATCACTTCCATTGAGCCAAATACGTTCATTGAACTTTAAAATATGAGGAGAAGAAAAGTGTCCGACACTAAAACCGCTTCTATTTGCCAAATGTGCAATCATTCGACCAGTAGAACCTTTTCCATTGGTTCCAACAACATGAATCGTTTTAGGTTGCGTAATATGTGGTTTCAACACACCATAAGCACTATGCACACGCTTATGGTCTATTTTTGTATAGTAAAGAGGTTTATTGGCAAGAAAAGTTTCAAAAGAATGCATCATTTTGTTTCTTTTAACATTCCTTTAGCACTGACATAAGCCAAAAATTCATCCAAGGCTTTTTTCAATCCTGTACCAATCGCCTCTGTTCTAAGCGTCGAAGAGGTAAGTGAACTTGCCTGAATATCTGATTCAACAACACTGCTAATCGTTTTCTTTTCCTTACCTTGTTTGGTTACCATATCAAACGTGACGTTAATCATGGCTCGGTATCGGGTTACATATCCATCTTCATACGCCAGTGGAACAAAAGTACTCCCCCCATAAGAAATACGAATTTGACTTTTTGCTGTTTCTTTAGAAGCACTTCGTCCTTTAAATCGTGTATAAATTAAACGGTTCATCTCATCTTTTACATAGGCGGCATTTTCAGGTTCTGCTCTATCGACCAAGACTTCCACATATACAGTATCATAAAAAATATTTTGTATCATATGTGACGAAGGCTTGTAGCCGCAAGCACTAAGCAAAAAGACTATACTCACAGTCATCCATAATTTAAAAATAGTATTCATACTTCCCTCTTTTTTATGCTTTTTAATTTGGTTTTACAGCCAAGTTGACCAATTTGTTTGGCACTACGATCTCTTTGACAATTTGCATACCCTCAAGCCATTTTGCTCCAGCTTCTTTGGCCGTAGCTAAAATTTCCTCTTGTGTCGCAGAAGGGTTCATCTCTATTTCAGTACGCTTTTTACCACCTATCATCACGACATACAACACACTCTCTTGAACAAAAACTTCTTCTTTAACCTCAAGAACAGCCTGTAAATTCTTACGCTCAAACAACGTTTCACTAAGCTCTGTCGTTACATGAGGGATAATAGGTTCAAGAAGGTTGAGCATAATGTACAACCCTTCAGTCCACACAGATGCATCATCTTGTTTATCCAATGCATTCAGGGCTTCCATACAAGCTGCAATAAGTGTATTGAAGGCAAATGTCTTCTCGTATACATCAGATGACTTTTGCAAGGCTTCATACACTTTGACACGTGCTAGTTTAGACTCTTTACTCAAGCTTCCCTGCTCGATCTGAGGTAAAGCGTTTTGTGTGACTTTCTCTTTTCTGTCATACAGTTTTTTAATGAATCTAAATGCACCTTCAACCGCTGAGTCATTCCACTCAAGTTCTTTCGCCGGTGGTGCAGCAAAAAGGGTAAAGAGTCTAGCCGTATCTGCACCATACTTTTCAACAAGTGCATCCGGGTCTACAGTGTTTCCCTTGGACTTACTCATCTTCGCACCATCCATAAGTACCATACCTTGCGTAAGCAAGTTCTCAAATGGCTCATCTATATCATGGTAGCCAAGGTCACGAAGTACTTTTGTAAAGAAACGCGCATACAACAAGTGCAAGATGGCATGCTCAATGCCACCGATATACTGATCTACCCCTAACCAATAATTGGCTTCTTCTTTGTCTATACCTACTTCATGCCACTTCTTAGGGTTGGTTGCATAACGGAACTGGTACCAGCTTGACTGCACAAAAGTATCTAAGGTATCTGTTTCACGAACAGACGCTTCTCCACACTTGGGACAAGCACANTNTTTCCANGTAGGATGATTTTCCAGAGGATTACCCTCACCGGTAATTTCTACATCATCAGGTAACGCGATAGGAAGGTTTTCTATCTTTTCAGGTACCAGTCCACAACTTNTACAATGCACAAAAGGGATAGGTGCACCCCAGTAACGCTGACGGCTCACACCCCAGTTTCTGAGTTTAAAATTTGTCGTACCTTTACCAAATCCTGTCTCTTCAAACATAGCAATGATCTTAGCTTTGGCTTCATAATTACCCAATCCTGTGAATGCTGCTGAGTCAACAAGCTCTCCTTCAAGTGTGTAAGGAAGCTCCTCGCCACCAGAGATCACTCTTTTGACAGGAAGATCATACTTACTTGCAAATTCAAAGTCTCTCTCATCATGTGCCGGTACAGCCATGACAGCACCTCCACCATAAGAAGCCAGTACGAAGTTCGCTGTCCATACTGGTATTTCTTCTCCTGTAAGTGGGTGGATTACAGAGATACCAAGAGGATACCCCTCTTTATCTGCCTGCGCTCTTTCACGTTCTGTCATATTGGCTATATGTGTGATCTTTTCTGCTACATCTTCATCAAGTTGCCCCTGCTCTATAAGATACTTGGTGATAGGGTGTTCTGCAGCAAGTGCAGAGTATGTTACGCCGTAAATAGTATCTGGACGGGTGGTAAACACTGTATACTTATCAAAATTTCCACCAAGTTTCTCTTTACTGGCAGGACTTAGTTCAAACTCAAATTCAAGTCCTTGGGATTTACCTATCCAGTTGCTTTGCATTGTAAGTACCTGCGAAGGCCATTTACCTTTAAGCTCTTTTA
>JGI10211J34971_10004869_pt1 | contig 10587 bp, 16 predicted proteins | sample Etolagsediment_FD_34971 | JGI IMG/M metagenome (IMG submission 34971)
CTTCACTGCTTCTATACTCCTTTAGGCCGCCAAAATGTTTGTCGTTTGCGGCTTTAGAACTCATTCCATAGAATGTAACAAACTTTTTATTTTCTATAACAGGATGATAGGTTTCGTCGTTTTGTTCGAACCATTGTTCTCCTGTCTTGTAATATTTAGTAATTACTTCGCCTCCGCCTTCATCGTGTCCAGCAAGCATACCGCCCAGCATCACAAAGTCAGCACCTGCGGCAAATGCTTTGGCTACATCGCCAGGAGTGGTACAACCACCATCAGCGATAATATGGCCGCCCAAGCCGTGGGCCGCATCGGCACACTCAATGACAGCTGATAACTGAGGATAACCAACCCCAGTTTGAATCCTAGTAGTACATACACTCCCAGGGCCAATGCCCACTTTGACAATATCTGCACCTGCAAGAATAAGTTCCTCAGTCATCTCACCTGTTACTACATTACCCGCAATGATGACAATATGCGGATACAATGTTCTAAATTGTGCAACAAAGTCGCGGAATCTGTTGCTGTATCCATTAGCAACATCAATACAAACATAACGTAACTTATCGCCTGTTTGCTCATATACATCTCTAAACTTCTGATGATCACTTTCTGTAATGCCAATACTCATAGCAACATATTGTGTACGTTCTGAAAATTTATCGTCAAAGTATCCTACCAGTTCTTGCACTGTATAAGTTTTCTTTAGGCAGGTAAACATTTGTGCTTCTGCAAGTTTGTCAGCTATTTCAAATGTACCTACACCGTCCATGTTAGCAGCCATAATAGGAATGCCTCGCCAGTGTTTCTGTTCAGGACGTAAGTCCTCCATACTCATATCTTGAGGAGTCCAGTTACGCCAAGTGTAACCTCTTTCTAGATCTACTTCTTTGCGACTACCTAGTGTTGAACGTTTGGGACGAATAAGAACATCTTTATAGTCTAACTTTGTTTCTTCTTCAATTCTCAATTTTTTCTCCATAATTGAATGACAGACTTATACGATCTGTGTTAGATTGATTGCCTTGTACGCTGTGTTTCAGCCAAGCTGGAAATATATACAGGGCTCCTGTTTTTGCGGCGTATGTTGCTCTTGTAGCATTAAAATATGTAATCTTTTCCATGTAGGATGGTAGATGATACTCAGCGTTGTCACTTCGTTCAAACTGAATGTTTCCTTGATGCTCTGAGGCATCAATATAGTATACCCCGCTTAAAATGGCGTCTGTGTGATTGTGCAATTCATTGTAACTTCCAGGGGGATTGATGTTTAACCAAATATTTTTTAATTCTAGTTTAGGTAAAGAAACTTGCCGACTTATAGAATTAACTTCGGTGTTTAGATGATTTACTAGTTTATCTACTTGAGGACTATGACCTTGTAGTATGTCATTACTTTGATATCCTCCAAAGTTACTAAGCCTCCTCCCAACGTCGTTCTTTTTTCTATCATAGGCCCAATTTTTTAGTTCGTAATTGTCTATCATATGGATGACAGCCGACCATACGACTTGCGGAAACCAAAGTTCCGTGTGCATTGCCATTTAGAAACCTCGTTCTCTAAGATCTTTCGCTTGTTTTTTAAGCCATCTTGCTCTGCCTGCGGCTTTGGCTTTTTTTCTTTTTTCACTAGGTTTAGTGTAGAATTGTCTTTCTTTGTATTCTTGGAGAATACCAGCTTCTTGTACTTTCTTTTTGAATTTACGTAGTGCTCCGTTGACATCGTCATTACGCACTGTAACTACTAGACCTTCTACTCTTGGACCATCATAGTTCCTATTGTTAAACCTATTCCTTCTCAATATTGCCTCCTAGCTTGTCATTTAGAAAATCTAAATTATATATTTGTTTATTACTAATCTTATTATATAACATAGTACTACCTTTTGTCAACCAATAAGTATTATCAAAACTTATCAAATATGATACAATTTGGGTTAATTCTGTGTCAATATTATCCAAATCTAAAATGGCAATGTCTGCAAATTTATGAATGCTTAATAGCCAATCAAAATCATGGGTATCTACCTTGTCATATAGGTAAACATTGATTGGTTTGTTGATTTCAGCAAGTATGTCTTGTAAAGATTTTTTTATTTCTGCTGTTGGATATATTAAAAAAATAGAAACGTTTTTATTAAAAACTTTATCTGGAGGCGTAATAAGTGTTATATCATGCATCATTGTTTTTAATTTTTTGCCATATTGAATTATTATTCTGCTCTTCGTTTTGTATATAGCCTTGAGGTTCTATCACAGTTGTTAGGTCTGGTTTTATTCTTCCGCTTTGCCTGTTACTTGTTTGCCGTACTGTTTGGTTATGTATGATCTCTTTTTTTTTAGATCGAGACCTTCTGGCAAATATTTCTCCCAAGGTAATACATTAATTTTACCTTGCAAGTACCATTCTTTGTAATTCTTTATAGATTCATCTGGATTATCCTGCTTCCATAGAGTTTTTGCAGTCTTCCAATCTATATTTTGATCTAAGTCATTTAGTTCTTCAAGTGTCAGCCTTTTTAATTCTGCCGACGATTCTTGATCTTTTTTTTCGATGTACGAATCTGCTATGTTTTGTTTTTCTTCTTGGCTAATTGAAGCCACAACTGAATCATTTGACTCTTCTCTTTCCATGCTTTCTTCGTCTTGCCCAGAGCGAAGTGTTTCAGCATCTTCTTGTGAAGATTCAGTAGATTCTCTTTTATCGTTTTCTTCTTCATTATTTTCATCCTCCTTAGGATCATCAATATTGTAGCCCGGGTTGTCAATTATGCGTTGTGCTCTTGCTTGCTCGTATTCTTGCCGAAGACGCTCACCGCTGTCATCTTTGATTCTTCTATTGAAATCAAAGGTATATTGGCTGGCAATAAGGAGCAACACTGCTAATGGGTCAAACACAAAAATAATAGTGATAATTACCCAACGTACTGCTTCTTCTAATAGATCTTTGTCTGCTTGTTCACCATATATAAATTCTGCAATATATTTGATAGGTCCTACTTCTGCTTCAAGTTTTCTATACTCACTTTCAAGGACATATTTTTCTTCAGTCAAATTGTCTATAATAGTATTTGCAGACTTGATTTTATTCTGTTCTAAGTCAATAAGTGCATCTATATCAGAACCTGTATCTTGACCTAATTGATCTCTTAGCCTATTAATAAGTGCATTTGAATTAGCAATTTCATCTTGCACTACCTGATTAAGTCTTTTAATTTCTGCCTGAGCATTTGCAACAGTTTCATTCGGCGCTGTTCGAACAGCATCAATTTGTGTCAGAAGTTCTTTTCTTTCTGCATTTTTAGAATCTGTATAATCTTGAAATGCTTGAGCTGTTTTAGGTCCATAATCACCGTCTACTGCTGTGCCAACCATTCCTTGTGCTTTTTTTATATCTCCGTCTTGTATATATTGTTGTAATCGGTCAAGGTTTGCATCAATTGTTGCTATTTGGTCTATATAAGGTTTAACTCTTAGTTCTAACTTAGACTCTTCGTTGGTAAGTATTTCTTTTTGTGTGTTTATTTGTGGTTCAATGCGAGTGTATGCATTGGCAATTCGATCCTGTTCAGTATCTATTTGACTTTGTATTTGAGTATCTGCACTTGTACCGCTTGTTTCAAAACCTTTTATTTTTTCATTAGCTCGATCAACTATGCTGTTTTGACGGGCAATTTCTGTTTCAAGTCTTTCTACTTCTGCAATATTTTGCGAACTTGCACTTGTTTGTTCTATATGTGCTTTAGATAAAAATCCAAAGATTCCCATGCTTGTAATAAACATTAGAACAACAACTGCTATAGTTAAGTAAGTTTTTAACCACCATACTGCTTGTTTCCAATAACGATGTAACCACACTGCGGTTACAAGTTTTCCTATTTCTAATGCACCACCCATGATTGTAATAGGAAGTGCTGCCGCGGCAAATATAGCAACAAGGCCTGCCACAGAATAATAAATTGCTATACCGCTTATAGTTAGTGCGGTAATTAGAACTAAAATACCTAAGAACATCTTATATTTACCGGAACTTTGCATGCTTTTTAACTACTATGATATTTAAAACGCCAACCATTTGGCTTGAGACAGGCTTTGTCTACCCAACTTTTGGTACGACCTTTATACCAAACTGTGTTCATTAAATAGTGACAACCGTTTGGATCGATTTGTGAAATTCGCACAGTGCCATTTGAAGTATTGTTAACACCTCGCCATTTGCAACTTTCACCTATCTGTGCTTGATCTAAAGCAAAATACACACAACGTTCATGTTCTGCCTTGTCTACATTGGGAATATCATAAGCAGAGTCTTCATGCCAATTAGCAATCAAACTATATATACTTCTGTTTGGTTGGTAGTTTTGACCAAGACTCATGTCTGCATAATAGGGCGACTTAGAACTGCACCCTATGAGACTAAAACTGATCAAGAGGCCTAAAATTGCCGTTTTCATCTTTACAAAGTACTCCACTTGTTTGTTTTACAGCACCACCAAGGACCATAGTTTTTTCCCAAAATCTACAGTTCTTCTTGTCAACACCGTAAAACTTTTCTGCTCTAACTATGTGATCATCTGAGCAATCTAATCTAACCATACTATTGGTTGTAGTATCATTTTCTAAAGTTATACTTTCACTGGTAGTACAGTATGGATTAGGATCAGGATTAGGCGTAGGTGTTGAACTACAACCTATTAGTATAAAACTAACCGTTATTAAGCTCAGAAGCAATACGAGCGTTCTTGTCATCTTTGGCCTCCTGCAACAAACCGTCAAATACTTCTAATGGCATTTTAATTCTTACATATGTATGAACTCTGCCAGTACTACCTAACTCGTATGCATATTTTTTGACTTCAACATGCTCACGAATAGATGTATTTTTTGTAGAATGTTCTACAACAGTTCTTGTTACACGAGTTTCAATTCCAGTGTTACCATTGATATCAACAATAGTACTTGAATTAACCTCGCCATTGATTCGCTCTGCGAAACCTTTTACAGCAAATGCATATGCCTGCGATTCACTTGCTTGTTCAAATTTACTTTCACCCATACCGCACGAGTAAGCATAATCTGTTTTCCAGAACAAGAAGCCTTCGCTGCCAATCTGTTTACAATCTTCATACCAAGTAGGATGTGCTTTAGTTTCACGCACTTCAATTTCTTTCATAGTACTACACGCACCTAACATCGCAACAAGTGATGTTACAGTAGCGATTTTTAATAAGCCTTTCATTTTAGCCTCCATAGTTTCATTGTTGATTATAGTATAGTGCCTTATTTGATATAAGTCAACTGTTTTTGGTAAATTAAGGATATCGATAGAATTTGTGAGATCCTATGCTATCGATATACTGTATCTTACTTGCCCAGGTAGGTTTAACATAGTGAGCATGATAATGTGTAGCACCTTCTGTGATACCACGGTAACGATCTGCATATAGCATTTGATATGCAATATATTGTGCTTTGATCCATGCTTTCTTATCGTTTATAACTTCTGCTTTGCCATCACAGTACCATGAAAATTGACAACGGTTTTTGATCGGATAGTACACCGCATCATTTGGATCTTCAGTCTGCCGTGTTTTCCAACTTTCACGAACAGGCCCATCTTGCACTACACCACATATAGAATTAGGATAGCGATTGTCAAACATTCTATTGATTACAACATCTGCCACTGCGGCTTGACCCGCGACACTGTCCGAACGTGCCTCAAAGTAGATGTTTTCTGCAAGACAGTATGCTTGAGGATCTTGTTCGCGGGTGAAGTATTCCTCTTGGACAACGCCGTCTTCAGTTAAAAATTGTGTGTTACCATCCGCGTATTCAATACGGATAGTGCTTGCATCTGCAAATGCGACAGCAATAATCGAAAATACAAATGCTGTTAAAACGGTAAGTTTCATTATTAGCCTCATCAATTATTTAAATGTGTTTTTTGCCTTGTTTAGTACGCACTTTAGTTCCTACGCATCTGTGCAATTTCTGTAGCCTGTTTTTGTCCTGTTTTATCGTCTTCATCTGCAAATACAGGAACAAGATTACTTTTATGCATCATTGCAATACCTACAAGTTTACGTTCACCTGTGTATTGCATTGCTTCTTTTTTAGTAGCAGGACTAAAACTGTGTTCGCTCATCTTACTTGGAATATGAGGTACATCTCTACGATAGCCTCCGCTTGCATTCCAATCGAAATTTGTTGCTGTGGGTTTAGTTTTTGGCTTGTATCTGCCATGCACATAATCAACATATTCGTCAAAGGTCATACAGTTATTATGACAACCTAAACGCTTCATATGTTTGTTGTGTTCTCGATGCTGTTTTTGCAAACGTTCAAGTTTGCCTGCGGTCATTTTCGCAGATTTCTTTTTACGGGTATTGAGAGTCGTCATTCCTCTCACAAGATGCATATTCATCGTGGCGCTCCTATTCAGTACCTATTCAGTATATAATAGTTGCGCCACAAAGTCAAGTTTTTTTGGTAAAATTAGATGCTGTACGCTCTTCTTTTAGCAATAGTGTACTTCATAGCAGGTCTTCCTGGCATGTCAGTTTCTACTGGCTTACCTACAACATTGAACCCAGCTTCTCTTAGCTCAGTCAATCTTGCACCTGGTGAAGCGATGTCTAAATTATCTCTTAGATCATCCATTGTGAAAGTTTTACCAGTACCCCAGTACTTTTGTAAAATTTGTTGGTTTTGTGTTCCTTCTGTGAAGAACTTAGTTCCAACTGCTTTTGCTCTTTTAGCCATAATGTTACTCCTTATTATTTTTATTATTGTGTTTAACATTAAAACTAATATACTATAATAAGGAATAAAAGTCAATCTATTTTGGTTAACTACTTGTTTTCCATGAGTTTTTGCGCTTTTTCGTAGTCTTCTTGGCTAACAGTGCCTTCTCTTAGCAGTTTTTCTCTGTTGGCCATATGCTTCATTTGGATTTCTTCTTTCGATCCGCCAAAGTAGGCAACAGCATGGCCTTCTTCTACAAGGATGTCAGTGACACGTTCTTTCTTGCCTTCCCAACGTTCTACATAAAAGTCGCCTAAGATACGTCCGAACTTGCCTTTCATATCCTCGCCTTTGCGATCTTCTGTGGTAATAAGTTTGCCACCGTGCTTCATAAGTTCTTTTAGTCTTGCCTTAGCGGCTTCGCCAAATAGATCTTCTACTTTGTCTCTTGTCCTTGATTCTGGTGTGTCTATGCCCATGATGCGAACACGTTCGTCTGTTAGTGTTACACCAAATCCTAAGTCAATATCAACATCTACTGTGTCGCCATCAACTACTTTTAAGACCTTTACGTCATATTCATTTTGTTGCATTTTTGCCCTCTCCTTTAAATGCTAATTCTATGGTGTTGGTTTCTTACCAAAGATCCTATCGTAGCCCGGATCTTCATCGTATGCTCCTGCCCACTTGTTTTCTGTGAATTCTGCAAAATCAATTAGATCCTCAATGTCAGTGTAATTTTCAGTAATCCATTGTTCGTGTTCTTTAAGTTTAGCTTTCATGTCACTAATATCACGTGCCATGTTAACTTCATCTTCTACTGCCATTTTGCTTGTTAGTTCGCTTACTTCTGTTTTCAGTATTTCAATTGTTTGTGCCTGTTGTGCTGTCCACCATACAAATCCACTTACTTGTAATACAATAGCAACAACAACGCCTATTCCAAATTTCATATTCATTATAAGTTCTCCGGTCCACCAAACATATTGATTAAGTCTGGTCCATATGTTCCGCCTGCCCATGCAAGTGCTACGATTGTAATCACTCCATATACAAGCCATTTCATTTTGAAGTCATCTACTTCCATTCTGAAGGCAATTAATTCGTTGCCCAGAATTCTTACTGCAAGTTCTAACTTGCCTTTATCATCTGGTTGTGCCATATTATTTTCCCTGTCCTCGATATACCTTGTATGAGCGTCTTTTGTGTTTGTTCATACTACTTGTCTTAATGCTTGATGCCCTACCGCCGATAGAAGTTTTTTTAAACTTTGGCTCGTGAACACTCATGTTTGTAAAACTAACTTTCGCCATAACGGACCTCCCAATCTGTTATAGTAGTATTTATTGATTTTTTAGTTTTTAATGAGTGTGTTGTAGTGATGCAGACGCTGTCTTAGAAGCTCTCGTTTTATCTCGTCAGATTCTTTTTTAAGATCTTCTATTATCTGCTTGCGAATATCACGTGGAGATTGCTGTTTGCGATTAGTTTTTCTTTTCATTATTGTAAGTGGGGGAGTTAAATTCCTCCCCCATAGTATCTAATTTACCAATTGTTAGTAGACTTGGTGTTATTATGTGCAAGTATCTTGCCAGTGTTAACACCTTGCTTAACAACATAGCCTGAAGTACCATTGCCATTTATTTCAACCTCTCCTCGAGATTTCCATAGCGTTTGTAACTTCTTTTTACGTAGTTGTTGCTCGCTATACTGCTTGAGCATATATGAGTGTCTTTGCATATCACCCTCCTTTGCTAAAAGTTAGGTGCGTTCCTTCAGCTTACGCCTACTTCCATGCTATTGCACGAACGATAAAGTATTTAGTCAAAAAAATAGGCCCAATGTGTTAACAAGAGCCTATTTAATTAGTATATACTACGCTATTGATAAGTTTACAGCACTAGGACCTTTTGGGCCATCTTGTGTGTCAAACATAATCTTATCGCCTTCATTCAACGAATGTAAGCCTGCGGCTTCTACTGCTGAAATGTGTACGAAGATATCTTTATCTTCACACGCGATAAATCCAAAGCCTTTTGAGGCGTTGAACCATTTTACTTGTCCTTGATTACTCATGTTTTTCCTTGTTAGTGTTTATATTTGAGGAAGTTTGTATCTAATATTAGGGCGGGAGGTTTATTATGTCTTCTGCGTCTTGTCTTATTACTGTCTTGTCTCAATAGTATTTAGTCAATAAAAAAGGCCCCGAAGGACCTTTTTTGATTTTATACAGTTATTAAAACTTGTATTTGATAGATGCTTTTACTGAATCATCATTTTCAGTGATTACACCAGTACCTAAGTTCTGGCTCTCTGTCATGTGATAGTAAACACCCATTTCGACTGGTCCTTGTGTGTAAACAGCACTTAGATAGTCACCGTTTGTACCAAGGTCGTCATTTTCAACACGATGGAAGCCTAGTTGCACCTGTTCGGTTAAACCGTACATTACGCCGTAGTCCATTCTGTTTTCTTTAGTGTAAGCACCTGTGTTCTTGTCGTCCCACATTTCTACACCAAGTACAACTGGAATGTCCCAACGATATAGGCTCGTACCGATTGCCCAACCCTGTTGGTTGTTGTCTGTATCAGTAATGCCATCTTTGTCGCCAATCTGCATGTATGAAACTTCTGCATAGCCCATTAGGTTGGCTGTCAAACCTGCATAAAGGGTTTCAGTGTTTGCATCATATGCAATAGAACCACCAATTGGTAGGTCTCTTTTTAAAGAATGTGTATCAAAATCAAATTCGTTGTTATTGTCCCAACCACCGAATGTAAACACTAACTTTTCGTTGTGATCAATTCTTGAGTTTGATTCTGTAATAATCAAAGGCACACCAATTTTTGGAGTTTTTGCAAAACCCAAACGCTGTGCATCTGTTTCACCTAAATAAATTCTTGTGTTACCTACACCTAAACCCAACTGCTTTTCAACAATAGTATTGTTTAGAGTTGTGTCTAATGAGTAGTGTGAATCAAATCTTGCACTACCACCTGCCCATGTAACTGGACCTGCATCAATATCACTTTGTAGTCCTGTGATTATTTCTGCTCGTGAGTCAATATCACTTGTGTAAGTATCGTCATCGTAATAGATTTCTAACTCACCATTTACAAATAATCCTGCTGGTAAGCTAGGAGCACTTGCTTCTAGATCTGAAACTCTCTGTTCCAGTGTCTTTTGTTCTGCTGTCGCCGGAGTTACAAATGCAACCAAAGCAAGTAGCAAAGACGATAGTATAGTCTTTTTCATTTTTAGTCTCTTTCCTTAATTTATATCGATATAAAAAAATGGCCGACATAGGTCAGCCGTAATACTTATGAATTGCACATAAATCTAATATCGAAAGTGGTCCGTTCTGTTGCCCGGTGGACCAAGCCGCGAAGTTGCAGGTTATTAAGCTGCAAGTAGTTCACGATCCATAGACATGTCTAAAGATGTGAACGCTTCAGGTGCAAAGTTTTCGTTTGCATTTATAGTTTTGGACAGTGTAACATAAGTCTCCTTATGTGTCGATCGTTCCTTATCGGTAATCTCTTTCATCCTTAACAAGCCAGTCGATCCTATTTCAGGCCCATCATAAACACTTGCTGGCTGGACTCGAACCCACTGTAGACCTCAGAATACTACAACAAGTGCTTATGGTGGACCTGGCCGGCACTGCCCCGGCGTCCTGCTCTTGTGACATACGATGCTGTCAACAATTACTCTGTATTTATAACATGGAAATTAGGCTTTGTCAACCTTTGAATCTTCATACTTCATCATAAGAGCTGACAGATGATCTGATTTGCATAGCCAGCCATTTTGGTCTACGACAAAAACATCTCCGGGTT
>JGI10211J34971_10004870_pt1 | contig 10586 bp, 7 predicted proteins | sample Etolagsediment_FD_34971 | JGI IMG/M metagenome (IMG submission 34971)
CGATCCGGATTCTGCTGCCGGTGACCACCTTCGCCGGCGGGGAACAGAAGCTGCAATCTTTCATCGCCGCCATCGTGTTCGGACTCAAGCGCCGCTTCCACGGCAACATTGATCACCTGGAGGCCACGACCGCCGAGGAGCCGATCCCGGACAACCAGTCAATCCGGAAACAGTACCTGCTGCTCTATGACAAAGTTCCCGGCGGCACCGGGTACCTCAAGGAGCTGATCGAGGACGGCCAGGTGATGATGGACCTGTTCGCCGACGCGTTGCAGGCCCTGGCAGACTGCGGTTGTCGACAGGATCCCACGAAGGACGGCTGTTACCAGTGTCTGTACGCCTACCGGTCGAGTTTCGACATGCCCGACATCTCGCGCTCCGTGGCGATGCAACTACTGACCGACATCCTGGATCGCCGGGAGAGCTTGGTCGCCACCGATACGGTTACGACGATCAGCCAGAATGCCTTTATCGAGAGCGAGCTTGAGGCGTACTTCATCGAAGGGCTGCACCGGTCCCGGCATGAGGGGCAGCCAACGCTGCTGCGCAAGGAGATCGTCCACCACCGCACGGGGTGGTACTGCAAGATCGCGGGTCACGGATACTATGTCGCTCCACAGGTGGAGTTGGGTGAGGCGGACGGGATTCCGATACCGACCCGGCCAGACTTCATGTTCTACCCGGAACGTGAACGTGAGACGCGCCCCATTGCCGTGTACCTGGACGGGTTCACGCATCATGCCGATACCGCAGGGGGCAAGAGCCGTGTCGGCGATGACACAGCGAAGCGGATGGGGCTGATCCGCAGTGGCCAGTACTGGGTATGGTCCCTGACATGGAATGACGTCAAGAACCAGTTCGAGGACGTAGACGCCTACTTCCAGCCGTATCTGAAGAAGCAGAGCGCGACCGAACAGAAGTTGCGGCACAGCTTCGACGACGGCACCGGTGTGCTTGGCGTGAAGGCTGCCCATGAGGCCGACGCGTTCCGGCTGTTCGTGGACTTCCTGGCGTCCCCGCGCAAGAGCGCCTGGCAAGCCAATGCGTTCATACACATGCTCATGACCATGGACCTGCGGAACCGGGACCCGGAAGCGGCCCGGGCCGGCATCGGGGAGGTGGCTGAACGTTTCGGGTTGCCCGTGGGCGAGCTGGTGGAACCCGAAGCAGAGGACATCACTACTGGTGCAATCCAGGAAGACGGCGACGACACTGCCCGGCTGACGTTGCTGAGCTGGACCCGGCTGGAGGCGATCAAAGGCAAGGACATCCAGGGAATGGAGCTTGTCTGCTGCCTTGATGATGTGAACGTTCGGGACATCAACGCGTTCAGGCGCTCCTGGAACGGGTACCTGCGGCTTTTTAACCTCCTGCAGTTCCTGCCTGGCGCATGGTTCGTGACAGAACAGGGCCGGGCAGACGGGGACTACCTGGCTCTGGAATTCTCAGGGAGTCCGGTGCCCCCGGGTGCGGATTCCGCCACTGAGGTGGCCGGAGCCCTTGCCGCCCTCGCCGAGGTCGTCGACCCGGGAGTTCTCACGGCCTTGCAGGTTTTGGGTGAAGCCGGTGTCTCACTGCCCGACGCGGACGCGGTACCATGTGAGTTGTGTGGCGCGGACGGCGAGGTCCTTGCGGAGGCAGAACTCGGGTGGAACGATGCCCGGGTGGCTTTCATTTACGCCGATGACGAAGATGCCGCCAGGACTTTCCGCGCAGCCGGTTGGACGACACACACGGTTGAGGCGTTCGTTGAGAACCCAAGTGATTTCATTGACGCATTGAAGGGAGGGGCACAGACATGAGCCCGAGTCCTACAGCTCCCAGAGTGGCCATCGGTTCCGACTTCCTGACTGCCTTCGCCAAGCTGCCCGGGAAGCAGCAAAGCAAGGTGGGGCATTTCCTTGAGAAGTTCCGGAGCAATCCACGGTCGCCCGGAATCAACTACGAGAAGATCCAGGGAGCCGACGACGGCAATCTGCGGTCTGTGCGCATCGACCAGGCATACCGGGGCATTGTCCTGCAGCCGGAATCCAGCAATGTCTACATGCTGCTGTGGGTCGACCGCCATGACGACGCCTATGACTGGGCGTGTCGTCGTCGGTTTCGGATTAACACCCACACCGGCAGCCTGCAGGTCATAGAAACGGACGCGGTTGAGGCAGCTGCGCCGGCGGCGGCCGCAGAGCCGGTCATCACGGGCCTGTTTAGGGACGTGAAGGACAAGCACCTGCTGCGCCTCGGTGTGCCGGAGGAACTGCTGCCCCTCGTGCGCTCACTGGAGACTGACCAGGAACTGGAACAGCAGGAGCAGAAACTACCCCAAGAGGCCGTTGAGGCCCTCTACATGCTGGCCATGGGCTACTCGTTGGAAGAGGTCTATGCCGAGCGCGATCAGACAGCCGACGTCGAGCCAGAGGTGGATCCCAACGACTTTGCCGCGGCTCTTGAGAATGAGGACACACAGCGGCGTTTCCATGTCCTTGCCGACTCTCTGGACCTCAGCGAACTATTGAAAGCTCCCCTCGAAAAATGGCGCGTCTTCCTGCACCCGTCACAACGCAAGATCGCGACCATGCACACCACGGGCCCGTCGCGTGTCCTCGGCGGGGCCGGCACCGGCAAGACCGTCGTCGCTATGCACAGAGCGTGTTACTTGGCCGAGAACGTGTTCTCCAAGACCGGTGACCGGATCCTGTTCACGACCTACACCCGAAATCTGGCCGAAGACATCCGCGCCAACCTCGGGAAGATCTGTCCCCCGGACGTCATGCGCCGCATAGAGGTCATCAACTTGGATGCCTGGGTGCACCAGCTGCTGCAGAAGCACGGCTACAAACACCGGCTCCTCAGAGATCCAGGCAAGAAGCGTGAGTTCTGGGAGAGAGCTGTGCTGGTGGCACCGGATGAGCTGGATTACCCCGAGAGCTTCTACGAACAAGAGTGGACGCACGTCGTTCAAGCCCACGCCGTGTCCAAGGAACGGGAGTACCTCCGTGCGTCTCGAGTTGGCCGCGGGCAGCGTATGAGCAGGCTGCAGCGAAAGAAGGTGTGGCCGGTGTTTGAGGAATACCGGTCTCTGTTGACCCAGAACGGGCTCAAAGAGTTTATGGATGCCCTGCGCGATGCGCGGACACTCTTGGTGGAGAAAGGTGATATCCTCAACTACCAGGCTGTGATCGTTGACGAAGCTCAGGACATGAGCGCCGAGGCCTTCAAGCTCATTCGCCAGATCATCCCGCCCGAGCGCCCGGTGCACGACAATGACTTGTTCATCGTCGGTGATGCCCACCAGCGCATCTACGCGCACCGTGTTGTTCTGGGCCGCTGCGGCATAGAAGTCCGGGGCCGGCGCAGCCGGAAGCTCCGCCTCAACTACCGCACGACTGAGGAGATCGGCCGCTGGGCCACGGCTCTCCTTGAGGGCGTCCACATCGACGACCTGGATGGTGGCGACGACGATAGCCGGGGATACCGCTCGTTGCTGCACGGCGCCGTGCCGGAAGTGAAGCTGCTGCCCGACTTTGACCACGAAGTGGAGGCCCTGGACAGCGAGATCGCTCGCTCGGCCGCCAGTGACGTCGCCGCCACCGGAATCTGCCTTGTGTGCCGAACAGGATCAGCCCTTGAGCAATACGAAGCGGCTCTGCAATCCCGCGGCCACGAGACCCTCCGCCTAACTGCCGCTGCCAGCGATGACCGGTCGACGCCAGGGATCCGAATAGCAACCATGCACCGGGTGAAGGGCCTGGAATTCGATGTCGTCCTGATCGCTGGCGTCAACGATGGGGCGCTCCCCCTGAAAGTGGCGGCCCAGGAGATCGACAGTCCCCACGCCCGAACCGAATTCGAAACCCGAGAACGGTCCCTGCTATACGTCGCTGCCACTCGGGCCAGGAAGCACGTGTTGGTCACGGCTCACGGCAAGCCCTGTCCCTGGCTGAGCGCGTGAGTGACCACGTCTATCGAGGGCTGACCAACCGGGCAGGAGAAGGCTTTGAAAGCAGAAGACTTCGAGATTGGGAAATCGTACGAGAACTACAAAGGCGTCTATGAGGTGCTCAGTATTGCGGGAGACGCGATGCGTATACGATGGGACGACACGGGGGAGGAGATCGAGACCACGAGCGCTTCCCAGGCGAAGATAATTGACTACATCGTTCGGGAACGAGCCGAGAGCACGCGGAAGGCTCGGAGTGGGGCGTCGTCCCAATACGGCAAGTCGTTCGTCGGTCTGCGGGAATGTGATTTCAGCGGCAGTCCGACCGGAACCCATTGGCGTTCGCGCGAACAACTGGGCGGGGCTGTCAGCAACTTGCTTGAGCAGAATGGGCTGTTCCTCCAATCGTGGAGCATCTACCGACAGGCAATCGTGCACTGGGCGGACGTGACCCATCGAAGCCAGGAACCTGCCTGTTACCAAGCGAAGTTGGCCGCGTTCATGGGACCGGCGGACTTGCGCTGCGGCTTCTACGTGGAGCGGTCCGACAAAGTAGAAGATCCTCGTGGTAGTTAGCTTGCTCGGCCTGCCACCACGCAGATATCAACCGTAAATCCTGAACCGTGAGCCCTGTCAACCCAGACCCCAGCAGGTGAGCGCCCACGAATGACACGAATTGACACGAATGTGTTCTTGACCGGCCCCCATTCGAGTGATTGGTGTGATTGGTGGGCCATTCCTGGACCCGTAAACCGCATCAAGCCAGACCCCAGCAGGTGAGCGCCCACGAATGACACGAATTGACACGAATGTGTTCTTGACCGGCCCCCATTCGAGTGATTGGTGTGATTGGTGGGCCATTCCTGACGGACGCCCCCCCCATCTCTGACATATAATTGTGCTCAACCTCTTTGACGACAGTGCCTTGCATTGATTTGTGGCGTCAAGAGTGTGGTCACTATGTACTACGATGACTGCACATACAAGCGAGAAAGCAGGACTTACCGCAGGGAACTGCTCAGGGAGAGCTCCCGAGTCAACGGGCAGGTGAGGAAGCGAACGGTCGCCAACGTCACCACATGGCCAGAGAAGGTGAAACGTGCCATCCGCGATGCGGTGTCCCCCAAGGCATCGCAATCGTCCGAACAGCGACGCGCTGCTCAAACTGATCGAACTGCTGGCCAACCGGACGGGAGCGCTGCTGAACGTGACGGAGCTGTCCACCTGCACGGGCGGCACGAGACGAACGGTCGAGAATCACCTTGCCATCCTGGAGCGACTGTTTCTTGTCCGCTGCCTGCCGTCTTGGCATCGCACGGCGACCAAGCGGCTGGTCAAGAGCCCCAAGGTTCATTTCGTCGACTCGGCGCTGGCCGCTATGCTTTCGGGACTGGAAAGCGGACGGTGGCTGGAGGATCGCGCCCGCTTCGGGCACGTGCTGGAGTCATTCGTGCTTCAGCAGCTCATCCCCCAGGCCGGTTGGACCGACCCCGAGCTTCGTTTCTGGCACTATCGGGACAAGGACCAGGTTGAAGTGGATTGTGTTCTTGGTCTGGGTGGTGCAATCTGGGCGGCGGAAATCAAGGCTTCCCGGACAGTTGTTGAAGCCGACACCAGGGGACTCAAGCGCCTGGCTGCCCGCGCAGGCAGAGATTTCCGGGATGGTATCGTGTTCTACGATGGCGAGAGCATTCTGCCGATTGCCGGAACGCCATTCCTTGCCGTTCCCGTAGCCAAGCTCTGGGAGCAATGAATCGTGGCCCTGTCCAGCGGCAAACATGAGATTGGGGAGAGGCGTTGTTCCGGGTTCAGAGGTCCACGGTTCAGCGGTTGCGAACTCCGCGAGCCTGCCTGTCGACGGTACGGATGCGGAATCCGCACGTGTGCCCTGTTTCCCGTTCCCTCTTGGGTTTCAGGGGGTAGAGTAGGCACGCAGCAGAGCCATGGATGGGTTCTGACCGCAATAGGCAGGAAGCATGTGTAGCCTGAAAGAAAGAAGCGTGTTGACAGGATTCCCGCTTGGCTGCAACACGATTCAACGGGTACGGGGCGGCGGCAAGCGCGGGAGCGCTGTGATATTCTGAGATGATACTGCCATACATGATTCTGGGATTCAGTCTTGCTTGGAGAGCTGTATGAGAAACGACACCGACAATCGGCCCGGCAGAGGACAGCCAACCCAATCCAGTGTCTGGGACCGTCTGAACGCGATCAAGTTCGACGTGTCCGGCGGCTATGGCGCGCTCGATAACCACCAGTGCCAGCAAGCGTGCGACATCTGGTGGGATGCCTGGCAGCGGCTGCGGGAGGTGGCCGATGGGGACCAGGTCCGAACGCTACGGGCGCTGGACGACCTGTGCCTGAAAGAGCCGCTGATCGTCAATTGGCTTCACGACTTCGAGATGGAGTTGTGGAACGCGTCGCGGTCGGGTGCGCGCGTCGGCTACCCACGGTTCCTGGCGCGACGGATCGAGCTGTGCGGGGACATCCTGGCGCGATTCCCCGACGAGGATCGCGACACGTTCCGGTCGTTTCGAGGGCCGCTGGCCGAGTCGCATTTCCATCTCGGCGAGCGTGACGAATGCGACCGGTTGTTCGAGCAATGGCTGGCTGAGGAGCCCACGTGGGGCTGGGGGTGGGTCCAGTGGGCCAACTGCTACTCGTTCTTTCTCGGGAGCGCGCGGGAGGATTTGATCCGGGGCCGGGGCATACTCGAACGCGGACTGGCCGTGCCCGGCGTTGCCGACCGGCCCGACATGCTCGAACGCCTGGCGAACGTGTACCAGGAGCTCGGCGAAAACGAGAAGGCCGAGGCGGCGATCGCGGAAATGAGCGAGGCCATGCCGCCTCCCGAGACGCCGGTCTCGCCGGCGCGGAAGATCGGCCGCAACGAACCGTGCCCGTGCGGGTCCGGCAAGAAGTACAAGAAATGCTGCGGGAGATAGAGTTCAGCGGTTGAGTGGTTCAGTGGTTCACGGTTCGGCGGTTGTATTGACGCGCGGAGCAGAATCATGGATGGCAGAGTCGTTTTGAGTGAAGTATGAACACAGACTTGATCAACCAACTCCTTTCCGAGCCGCGCGAGTAGCAGTGGCTGGAGTTCAAAGGCAGTTACTACGAGCCGCACGTGCTGGCGGGAACCGGGGACAGGTGAATAGCAGGAATGTCCGCCCTGCTCCCCGATCCCGGCATGGCGTTGCCTTGTACTTTCACCACTGGCCGGTGATATTTCAGCCATGTACAAGAGAAATATTGAAGCACGCATCCGGGAGGCCATGGCCGATACGCCAGTGGTGTTCCTCAACGGCGCCCGGCAGACGGGGAAGACCACGCTAGCGCACAGCATTGTGCACGCGTTAGGCGGTGCCACGTATGTGACTCTTGATGACGCTGCCGTGCTGGGTGCCGTTACGCATGACCCGGCAGGCTTCATCGGGAGGCTTGACGGGCCGGTCGTACTGGACGAAGTACAGAAGGCCCCGGAGCTCTTCCCGGCGATCAAGGCAAGTGTCGATCGGGACCGACGGCCGGGTCGGTTTCTGCTGACCGGTTCCGCCGACATGATGATGCTGCCCACGGTCTCCGAGTCGCTTGCCGGCCGCATGGAGATTCTCACCCTCTGGCCGCTGTCGCAGGGGGAGCTCGAGGGGGGCCGGGAGACGTTCATCGACCGGCTGTTCGCAGGCGAGGCGTTCCCTGTCGCCAGTATTGCGCCGTCCGCCTTTGCGCTTGAGGAACGTGTTCTGCGCGGCGGCTTCCCGGAGGTGGTCGCGCGTGCTACCGGACGTCGGCGCAGCGCGTGGTTCGGGTCGTACTTGACGGCGATCCTCCAGCGCGACGTGCGTGATCTGGCACGAATCGAGGGGCTGACCGAGATGCCGCATCTGCTGGCCTTGTTGGCGGTACGGGCCGCGGGTCTTCTCAACGTGTCTGAACTCTCACGCAGTGCGGGGATACCACACACGACGTTGAAGCGGTACCTCGCCCTGTTACAGACAACGTTCCTGGTGCAGCTTGTCCCGGCTTGGTCCGCGAATCTTGGCAAACGGCTGGTAAAGTCAGCCAAGATCCTCTTGTGCGACACGGGGCTGGCCGCACACCTGTCCGGGAGCGAGGCCACCGGCGTCGCGGCGGACCGCTCGCGATTCGGGCCGCTGCTCGAGAATTTCGTCGGCATCGAGTTGCTCAAGATGGCTTCGTGGGGCGATCATGACGTGAACGTCTATCATTATCAGACATCGTCCGGGCGTGAAATCGATTTCCTCGCCGAAGACCGGCGAGGTCGTATTGTCGCGATGGAAGTCAAGGCCTCCGCGACAGTGAAGGCCGGCGATTTTTCAGCCATTCGCAGCCTTGCCGACGCGCTCGGGCCGCAGCTGGTGAGCGGAGTTGTCCTGTACACCGGTGCGCAGATTGTCCCATTCGGCGACCACCTGACAGCCGTTCCCATTCCAATGCTCTGGGCCGACGCCCGCTCGGAGGGAAGGACGACGATTGAGAATCGTGATGCGTGACCAGGCCATCATTTTCAGCTCTCGATCCGCCGTCCGTGCTGGAACGCCGCGTCCAGATCAAGAAGTCTGATATTGGTGTCAATCCGTGCTTGAAACCGGGACGTATCACCGCATTTCAGGAGACACCAAGAAGGGGGGGGATCGTACGTAAGTCGTCGGGAAGGAGGACAAGAGAATGGTGGGCGATGCGGGATTCGAACCTGCGACCTTCTGCGTGTCGAGCAGACGCTCTAACCAACTGAGCTAATCGCCCACGAAACAAAGCTGTAAAATAGCCTCGGACGCTGTCCCGTCAAGTTCACCAAACGACTTGACATCAACGTCGCGGCCGAGGGATCTTCGGGGTTTCCAGATCGCGCATCTCAAGCGTCTGGTAGAAGATATCCTGAAGCATGCGAAGCAGGACTGCTCGTCCCTCGAGGCTGATGTAGACGTCTTCAAAATCATCCGTCAGACCACGCCAGTACTCCTCGACATCGCCTTCGGCCACCTCGCGCGTGTTGCTTTCGCAGATGGCGTCGATCAGCTTCGTCTCCAGCACCTGCATGCGCTTCCAGAAGTCGGGGAGCGTGCCCTCGATCGTGAGCGTGCGGTCGTCCTCGTAGTTAAGGCTTCGGATCAGATTGTTGAACTGACGCTTGAGCGTGGACGTCAGCTTCATCTGCGCCCCGACCTTGGGCCAGTCAATATGATCCAAGATCAGTTCCGCATAGCTCCCGAGCCGGTCCATCTCGCGATAGGCTTCGTCGAGTTTCTTCTTCTGGTTCCGGAACGCACGTTGCAGCTCCTCGTGCTTTTCGTCGAGCTTGCTATACTCGTTGCACTGGTTCTCATACCTGGCGCGCCACTCGCCCATCTCCCCTTCGAAACTCTCCAGCTCGGTCTTGAGGCGATCCACAGCCTGCTTGCTCTGAGACTCAACACTTGCGCTGCGCTTGTGCAACTCCTGCTCGATCTCCTCCATCTTCGTACGCAGGCTCTTGTTTTCGGCCTGAGAGGAATCGAACTTGCTCTGGAGTGAACGCGCTTCGGCTGCCAGCTCACGGCGTTCACGGCGTAGCGTCTGAGCAGCCTGACCGACTTTCTGCTGCTCGGCCTGAGAACGGGTCAACTCGTTCGCGGCGCTGTCGCGTTCCTTTTCAAGAGCGGCAATCTTCTCCTCCAGCTCCTGGACTTTGGCGACCAGTGCCTCGCCACCTCCTTCGCCCTTCAGTACCTTATCGGCCTGTTCCTGCGTAAACTGCAATGGACTGAAACACAAAAGGACACGCCATTGAGGGAGTTCTTCCACTCGAAACACATTGCCGAACACGTCGTCAGGCAGAACGTAGGTGTCCTCCTCGAGTTCCTTGCCCTCGCGGTACTCCTTGTACTCGTCGGAATGGAAGTACTCCTCCAGCCGCTTGTGGAGGTCTTCGTGAACGGGATACCAGTGTGCGAACACACCGTTTGTGAACGCTTGGGAGTACTCTTCCTTCTCCGCCTCTTGGAAGAGGATCTTCTCGATCCGTTTGCGCTTCTTGGGCTCCAATCGGTGCCCGCCGGCCGTACACCGCTTGCTGAGCTGCGGATTGGCCATGGCGAACGCCTTCAGGTTGCGCCACGGCAGCTCGCCGACCATCGCGGAAAAGACCTCAGGCAGGTCAACTCCCTGGATCGGTTCGTTATTACCCAACATCCAGAAGGTACTCCTTGGCTAACACTGTTTTGGCCGCCTCCGTGAGGCTGGCAACCATCTGCCTGCGGAGAGAATACTCCACTTTCAGACGAGCGGCCGACAGACTGACATACAAATCCATGTTGCCGTCGGCATCGGCTCTGTCGCACATACGCCGAAAGATCGACGACGCTTCGCGCCAACGCTGCTCCTGGCACAGGACGACAGCTTGACTCATCAGATCTTCGCCGCCTGCGGGCGGGGCTTCGGACGACACGCGCTTCCGGGGCCGCTTCGCCGTGCCGGCTGACGACGCATCTTCGGCCTTAGACTTGGCCTTGGTCTTAGGCTTCACGGGCTGCGCGCTCGGCGCGACAGGGGATTCCGCGGAATCGGCTGGTGTCTTGGATTTCTTCTTTGCCATAGGCGTAATGGTTCACAACCTGACAGAAGGAGGACAGTTAACTCCGACGGTGGT
>JGI10211J34971_10004873_pt1 | contig 10584 bp, 7 predicted proteins | sample Etolagsediment_FD_34971 | JGI IMG/M metagenome (IMG submission 34971)
CTGGCCAATCGATGAACTCAGGCTCACCTCCCCATTCTAACGTCATCATACCACGCTCATCATCCCAAGCATCGGCGTAATTGTGTGGAAAGGCATTACCGATGTAGTAGATGTTTTTGCGTTGTTGACGTTTGTGGAAGTGGCCTGTGAACACCATTTCTTGGTATTGGAAGTCATCTGCTTTGATTTCACCTGTGTCAGGCATTTCAACCATGGCATTCATTTTGAAGTTGGGAAGTTCAAAGTGTCCGAACATATACTTACACTTCATCTTAGCAACTTCTTTCCATTCTTCTCCTACCAACCATGGAACCAAAGCAACATCGTCAATTACTTGTGGTTCCGTAACCACCGTAACACCTGGTACGTGTTTACCAAATACTACCGAGTGGATATCTCTTTTGTCTTTATAGTATAGATCGTGATTGCCTGGAAAAAAGTAAAACTTATCAAAAGCCTTACCTAGTTTTTCCAGTGAACGCAAACTGGCATCCATTGTGGTTAGATTCAACGCACTTCTATTGTGATGCCAATCGCCTGTAAAAATACCTACATCACAGCCGTTTGCTTTTGCTGTTTCAATGTACCAATCTACAAAACGTTCGCAATCGTCGTTGTGAATTTTACTATTAGATTTAAGTCCGAAGTGTATATCTGTAAACACTGCGGCCTTTTTGAATAACTGTGTCATGCCTTTCCTTATACTAATCTAAAATATTATACGAGAAAACTATAGTGTTTGTCAACCTTAATAGTCTGCTTTTGGACGTCTAATGCTTTTGTAGAACTCTGCAAGTTTTTCTTTATCCTCTTTGAACACATGTTCGTTCTGTCTAGTAAAGGATGGATTAAGATTATTTTCTTGTAGAATATCGTCTCTAATATTTTGATTCTTCTTTTCTATGTTTAATACTCGTGTAAATGAATTGGTAACAGCCGCGGTATAGTATGCAAACGGATTTTCACTTTTGCTTTCGTCAAACTGCAATCCAATCTGTGAAAGTTGTAGCACAGCCTGTGCCCGCATTTCGTCATTGTAGGTGTAACCACGCCAGTTAGAACGTGTACCATAGCGATCAGCAAGTTTTAGGAACATTCGTCCTAGTTCTTCTGTAATGCGTCCATGGCTTTTATTAAAAGCACCATTTTGCATACCACCTTGCCAGTGGCTTTTGCCAACACAAATTAAGTTGTCGTTGTCGTCATACTTCCAATGCTGAAACGGAGGAAAGTTAACTTTTTCATGTTCATCCGCAACAGTTTTCGTTTTGCGTTTGCGTCCGGGTGCTAAGGGAATATGATCAAACGTCATAATTCTAAAAATCAAATCTGTTTTTTCAATTTTACGCCAATCTGGTGTTACTTCTGCTAGTTTTGTCTTTTTATCACCGCTTTCACGTGCGGCTTCATATGCGGCTTTACCAATGCGATCTGCACGATTACGCTTTGCTTCTGCTACTGTTAGCCTGTTTACTTTTTCTAAACTTGCTAAAATGATATCATATTGTGCATATTCATCGTCTGTAAACGAACTAAAACTGTTTTTACTCTTATGGATCTGTTTAAGCAGATCTCTATTGTTCAAATATTTCACTTTTCTCATGAGATTCTCCATGTATAAGTCTTATTATAAACTACGCAGTTAATAAATGCAATAAATATTATTGCCAAAAGGAGCCAAAAAAATATGACAACGGGAATTGACAACGATAATGCTGATGCCCTAAAAGGCGGTGGATCAGAAAATAAAGGTGCTGACGGATTAAATAGATTCGGTAATAAACTTGTAGAGAGTCTAGGAGAACTTACCGGTCTAGGAGATGCGTTCAAAAGACTAAAAGGCAAACTTAATCCTGATGGTAAACCAGATGGAGCACAACAACTCAAAACACAGTTTTTTTCATTTACAGGAGAAAGACTGGGAGAAGATCCACGCATAAAAATTAAAATTCCGAGTTCCTATCTAAAAGGCCCTGCAAGGCACTTGGCATTAAATGGTGATAGAGCAGTGGTATTTCCCTATACTCCTCAAATTGTTGTTCAAACACGAGCAAATTATAATGCATTAACACCGACACATAGTAATTATGCTTTTTATGCTTACCAGAATTCACAATTGGATGCAATCTCAATTGTAGGAACTTTTACAGCACAAAATCCTGACGAAGCACGATACATGATGGGAGCAATACATGCACTTAGATCTGTCACCAAAATGAATTTCGGTAGTGGTAGAGATTTAGGAGCACCACCTCCTGTTTGTTTACTTCAAGGGTATGGAACTTATCAATTTAATGATTTACCTGTTGTTATATCCAGTTTCTTTTACACACTTAATGAAGATGTAGATTATATTACAGCAGATCCAACAAATGCTAGGGGATCAGATTACACAGCAATGCCTAGTAGAGCAGAATTTACTATTGAATGTTTACCTGCATTTTCTAGAAAAGATCAAGCGACCTTTAGCATTGATAGATTTATTCAAGGCCAAGAAACAAAAGATAAAGGAATGATCTAGTATGGCGTATACAAAAACAAGTCTATATGGAGCAACGCCTATTATAAATGGCGCATTGGATATCTTGAGAGGAAGAGATTTACCTTTTAGAAGAGATGATGTTGTTTATAAAATAGAACCACAATATAATTATAGACCCGATCTACTAGCAAGTGATGTTTATAATGATCCTAATTTATGGTGGGTGTTTAAAGCAAGAAATCCCAGCGTGATAGATGATCCTATTTTTGATTTTGTTGCAGGTGTTGAAATTTTTATCCCAGATGGTGATGTTATAAGAACTGTAATAGGTAAACGATAATGACGCAAGGATCAGGTGCAACAGTAAGTGTAGACATTGAGCGTTTACGAACAGATCCAATATATTTTGATGAGCAAACGAGCGCGGGGAATATTGACCCAGACCTTTTAAGACAAGGCGTTATTCCTGTTGGATGGACCGGAGACGCCAACAATCCTCAACCCTATTATTTGAATAACGGGCCTAACGATTTGCCCGGTAGTGGATCTACCTATGATGCAATACCCGGAACCGTAAATCAAATTTCGCCATCAGACATAGGCGTAGGTGGATACACCGATGGTGCATCAACCACATCGGTAGCAAGTAGTAGATTTGGAACTTTTAATGCCGATGGTAGAACAAGCGGTGCTCGAGATCCTGGCAACATCAATACATATGGTGTGTCCAACCCAAGCCAAACAGTGCCAAGGGGTGAAGTGGCAGGAGCAAATGCCCGAGCGGCGTCTAGCAATGCTAGTTCAGTAGTTTCTAATCCAACAGTTAATCCTACATCCAACGGTAGATCGCCTAGTGATGCAGAATGGACGACATTTTATAAAGATGTGCAAGGCAGACACAATCTTTTACATGATTTCAACACATACAATTATGTTATCACACTAACAGCACTGTCAAAAGAACAATTAGAAAACCCAGAATCATACAGAGGAAAAACTTTTAACTCTGAAGGGTCTGATTTTTATATTATTGCCAGAAGCGGCGGATTTGAAAGAAATGGTGCTCCTGCAATTAATATAACAGTCGGTGATCAGACTTTTGAAGATAAGACGGCAGGATTCAAACCTGGCACAGGACGAAGCAAAGATTTGTTTATAGAAAACCTAATTTTTGATACTAGAATTGGTATCAATGATATGGGCAATAGTAACCTTACAAAAGGGAGTTTTGAAATAATAGAACCTCATGGCGTAGGAGGATTTTATGAAGAATTATGGGCAGGCTCTAGATTTTCAGGACATGAAAATTATATTCAAGCACCTTTTTTATTGACAATACATTTTGTTGGAAGAAAAGCAGGTGTAGATAGAGCAATTATTCCGGACAAAACAACAAGGCATCTACCAATTATGTTCAGTGGAAGTCAGATGAGCGTTGACGAAGGCGGTGCAAGGTATACAGTAGAATTTCTAGCCTACAATAGCATTGGAGCAGGAATTACTAGGTCGTCTTTGTGGGACGATATTCAGCCATACATTAATCCTACCCAAGAATCTGTTGCAGGTATTTTGTACAGCACATTTTACAAAAATACAGAAGCATATCGAACAGTGCTTGAAGGAATAGAGCGTGGTTTGAATGCAGAGCAAAGAGCAGAAATTGAAGCCAAGAAAACAAATGCTGAGGTTATTAATCAAGCCAACGCCGGTGGAACAAATAATATAGATGCATGGATACCGCACGAATATTATGTTTGGTTTGCAGAAGGATACAATGGTATATTTCCAAAAACTGGTCGAGAACTTAGTGCCAACAAACAACGCTGGATCAATCATGTGCAAAATCTCATGGGGCAAGATATACCACCATCAGAAAGAGAACAAAATCTTTCAAATCCTGCATTTCAAAACAACTGGGGCTTAGCAGGACTAAATGATGCTACAACTCCAACCAGTGCAGTGAATGTTAACTCGTATGAAACTGCACTAAAAGATGCAGAGGATAACTTAAGGAAAATACAAGGTCAAATAGATGGTAAAAAAGGTTCTATAGATAGTTATATCAATATCATCAATGCACAAAGGGAAAATCTAGCCGCTATTCAAAATGGTACATTTGGAACACCGGAGCGTGATAGAACCGCAGATCTAGTTACTGATGTTACAGCCAGCAGTAGATCACAATCGGATGAAATCTTAAGAGAAACCCAAAAGGTTACAGACGAAGGAATACAATTAGCGAACACCCTGGCAGGTGGAGGCGCAGGCCCGGACGCTGTTCCGCCAGCAAGCACAAATCTTACTCCAGATCAAGTCGCAAACGTAGTTCTTGTGAGAGATGCATTAAGAGATGCACAACAAGAGATAGTAAGACTTACTGGCGAACTTGCTGATTTAAACCGTCAAAAAGAAGAAGCAGAAAGAGTCGTTCAAGATGTAAGAGCAAGAGGAGCAGAAGGGTTCAATCTAGGTAGTTCTGGAGTTCAATGGAACTTTAGAAAAGGTGCCAGTTTGTTTACAGTAATTGATACTATGATAACAAACAGTCAAATGATGGAACAGTTTCAAGATGAAGCCAAACTAAATGCCATGGCAAATTCAGAATATATTCCTTGGTATAAGACAGAAATTTTTCCAGTTATTATTGGATTTGATGTTGCTACGATGAACTTTGTTTATGAATTTCATTATGTAATTTCACCTTACGATGTACATTATAGTAAGATGCCTGGAGTAAACATTATTTTCAGCACAGACAGATTAAGAGAACTAGCAGTACGAGAATACAATTATATATACACCGGTAAGAACATAGATGTTTTAAATTTTGAAATCAAATACAACAACCTTTTTCAAACACCTTTGCTGTTGTCTCCACCTAGTGAAACTTCTTTAAATGGACAACAAAATAGAGAACGTGTTGTGAATAGTAGCATTCCAAAAAATGCCTATCAAGAGGCTATAGAAAACCTATCGAACAGAATTTCTAATAGACTGGGTACCACAGGTTTTACTCCTGCCCAAGCAGTAGAAACAATGAACTATCAAGATCTACAAATAACCAATAGATCACATATAGGTCTAGCACTCAAAGAATTTTTATACAATCCTCCTGCTGAACTTGCATTAATAAGGGCAGACATTGAAATAATTGGCGATCCTGTTTATATTGTTGGTAGCGGTATAACAGAAAGGCCTGTGTTAAACAACAGAGATATTCTTACTCCAGACGGTGAAGTAAATGGTTTTACAAGAGAACCAGACATTATATTCAATTTTAGATTTCCTGATGATATACCGTCCTCGGATGAATTGCCTAGAAAGAGTCAACAAAAAATAAAAGAAGGAGCATACAACGGACTGTACCAAGTTTTAGGTGTTGAAAATAGATTTAATGAAGGAACATTTGTTCAACGATTACAAGTATTAAGAAGAAAAAATCAAATCCAAGATTACAAAGTTGACCCTGAATTTAAAACCGAGGGAATCGACACAAATGAGTCAGAATCAGGAGATTAAAAATGCCATTTTATAGTACAACTGAAATTCCTGGAAGTGTTCCAGCAGATGAATCACAATTAAACAAACATGTACAACCAATTACCGTAAGGGTTCCACAAAACGCTCACAGGGTAGCAGGCATGAACGAAGCAGGCTCCGCTACAGGAACAAACAGTGTAGGAAATGGACAGATAAGTGCAACCAAGGCAGTAACAAAAGGTGTACAAGAAATTACAAGTGCTATTACAGATGCGACAAATAAAGTGCAAAGCGGTATTGCACAAGCACAAGCGGCCGCGGCTGATCCTGTAAGTTTTGTAGCCGGTTTAGCAGAACAAGCCACAGGTGTTAGTATTCCTACAAGCCCCGAAGGTCTTGTTGCATTGCTGTCTAGATTTTCTAAGCCTAAAGTTACAGGAGACGGAACAACTGATATTTCCAAAACCAAAAGCGAAGGAGAGGATGTAATTCAAGAAATTGGTGATGTGGCTAGTGTTGTAGCACAAGGACCTGGCGCACTGGCCAGCAAGATTTCGAGTGTAAGTGCGGCACTAGCACCAGTAACAGAAGCAGTGGGTGCAGTTACAGAATTAGCAAGTTTAGGCGGTGTACCGGTAGATAACGTAATAAGTAGTTCGGTAAGCAGAGTTACAGAACCAGTACAGAGCAGTTTGACTAAAATAACAAATGTTACTGATGGAACAAGCGGAGTAATAACATAATGGGAATATTTACACACGGGCAAAAAACATCTTTACCTAGTAGAGTAAACAGACGTGACGATGTTGAAAAACATTCCTTTCATTACATAACCCAAGCCGAAGTAAAAGAAACCGGCGGCAGAGGATCTTTTAAGGTTAAAATTTTAGGCAATGAACATAGTGGAACAGGCGATATTACTGTAAGAAGTTTGTCTCCACATGCATCTTACAAATCTCCAACTGCTGGCGGCGACGATGTAACGAATTTTGAAGACAGTCAAACAGCAAGTGCAATGGTAGCACCAACTCCTCAGATAGGCACTAGAGGCATTGTTGCTATGGCAGATAGAAATTCAACCACAGGCTTTTGGTTAGGGGCAATTATTCCTCCAGGCCTGGGGCAAACATTTCCAGAATTTGGCAGAAGCGATAATGCTACAGCATCACAAGGTGAATTAGATGAATTTGCAAGTCCCGTAGGATTACCAGCCAGCGAAGTTAACACTGCATCTTTTGATGGTAGAGTTCCGAGAAGTCGTGCAAAACGTGCAGTCCATCCTTTTGCTAGAGTTTTACAAAGGCAAGGATTATTGGTAGACACTATTAGAGGACAAAGCACTAGTACTTTTTTGCGTGATGGTGATACCAGCATGATTGGATTTAACACTCCGGGCGGTGTTGGTACTTCTAGAGATATTGTTTCAACAGAAGGCCCGGGTGGAGAACAAACAAGAAATGCTAGACCGTTAACTAGACTAGGTGGCCATACGTTTGTTATGGACGACGGTGACGGTGAAGGCAATAATAATCTTGTTAGAATGCGTAGCGGTAAAGGAGGCCAGTTTTTAATTCACGACACCGCTGAATTAGTTTACATAACCAATCAGTCCGGTAATGCATGGATAGAAATGACCGCTGATGGAAAAATTGACATTTATGCTAAAGACAGTATAAGCATTCATTCGGAAGCAGATTTTAATTTTAGAGCAGACAGAGATATTCATTTTGAAGCAGGCAGAAATTTAAATCTTAGAGGGTTAGAAAGAACCTATATAGAAGGTAATGAATTAAGAGTATTAGGTAAGCAAGACGGAATTATAGATATTAGGGGAAATCTAGATTTGAATAGCACAGATCTTAGATTAGCAACTAATGATTTTAGCATTAATTCAACTAACTTAAACATATCTAACAAAATCAATACTAATATACGTTCAGGAGAATTAGATTTAGTAACACAGTTTGGTATGCGACAAAGCCACGGTACTGGACTGGAAATTAAAACAAACGTTATAGAAAATCAAATTTGGAACGCACAAACTTATAACACAGGAAAGACTTACAACAAAGGTGAAACTGTAATATTCGGAACACAATTTTTTAGAGCATTACAAACAACAGTTGTACCAAACACACCTAGTGTTCCTGTTCCGCCCGCACCAGGATTGTATTGGGAAATTATACCACCTGTTATTCCACAAACAGTTCACGGTGATTTCAGAGTTGATACAAATATAGCCGGACCCTTAGATAGTAAAATACAAATGTATAGTAAAGATAGTATTAATATTACAACTCTTAAAAACTTTGATGTAACAGCAACTACAGATATGAATTTAACTGCATTTACAGACGTCTATATTGATGGATATAATGAAGTACATCTTAACAAACCAGGTCCTGGCGCCGACCCTGCAAATCAAATACTACTATCGGCATTATCTACAAGTATACCGTTCCCGTATGATACAAGTGCAGAAGGTACAGCAAACGTTTCTGCGTTGGGTGTATTTGAAAACCCGATTACTGATCCTAGTTTACCGTGGAATGAAGGATATTATGCAAGCGAAGACACACTGTTTAGTATAATGAAACGCATACCCATGCACGAACCATGGTCATTGCATGAAAGTAGTGATAAAACAGCCACAAGTGCAAGCAGAACAGATAGAGAAACCAGTGGACAATAACAAGGGTAAATAGTAGCATGGGACAGTATAAAGAAATAGTTGTAGCACAACCTAGAAGCACAAATCCTATAGAACAGCAAAAAAATCAAATCTATAGGGGTGTAAGCACAGTCAATCAAAACAGCAAAAGTTTTGCTCTTTATGATATAGAACTAATCAAGCAAGATTTAATAAATCATTTCAACATACGTAAAGGAGAAAAGATTTACAATCCTGAGTTTGGCAGTGTATTACAGGATGCTATACACGAACCTTTAACTGAGGACATTCGTCAACAAATTGTGGTAAATGTAGAAGAAATTATTAAATCTGATCCTAGAGTAAATGCTACAAATATCGACATTGTTGAAAGAGAACACGGAATACAACTTGCTGTAGAACTAGAATTTGTAGACTATTCGCAGGTAGAAACAATAGTTTATAATTTTGATAAAGCAAACGGTTTGTATTAACAGAATTATATACGCAGTTTATAATTTAAGGTAAATATTTGCATGGCAAGTTATGACAGACAAAACTCACTTTTAGTAAACGAAGATTGGAGTAAAATCTACCGATCTTTCACAGACGCTAATTTTAATTCTTACGATTTTCCAACTATTCGTAGGACTATGATCAACTATCTACGAAAAAATTATCCAGAAGATTTTAATGATTATATTGAGTCTAGCGAATATCTTGCTCTTATTGATGTTATAGCATTTTTAGGACAAAGTTTAAGTTATAGAATAGATCAAAATGCTAGAGAAAACTTTATTGAAACTGCTCAAAAGAAAGAAAGTGTACTAAGACTAGCAAGACTTGTCGGTTATAATAACAAAAGAAATGAATGTGCAAGCGGACTGTTAAAAGTTACAGGAGTACAAACAACACAGTCTTTAAATGATAGTACAGGAACACCGTTAAGAAACAGATTCATTTTATGGAATGATGATGCAAATGTAAACTGGTTAGAACAAATTAATATAATTTTTAACAACGCATTTCAAGGAACCACAACGTTTGGCAAACCTAATGCTAGTGATGTGATTGGCGGAATTCAAACAGATGTTTACAAATTAAATACCTCGAACACAGATATTCCATCCTACAAATTCACTAAAAGTGTAAACGGAAGTCAAACACAGTTTAATGTGGTAAGCAGTAGAATCAGAAACGGAGATATCGAAGAGGCTACACCTTTACCTGGTAACACATTTGGGGTGTTATATAGAAACGATAAACGAGGTAACAGTTCAGAAAATACTGGATACTTTTTACAATTCAAGCAAGGAGAAATATATACTTCTGGTTTTAGAATTAATAATCCTACTACCAATGAGATAGTAAATCTCAATACACCAAATATTAATAATACTGATGTATGGTTATGGGAATTAGATCAGAACGGCAATTTTATAAACGAGTGGACGAAACTAGAAAGCACTATTGGTTCAAATGCAATTTATAATTCTTTATCGTCCAACAATAGAAAAATTTACACAGTAGTTTCAAGAGATCAAGATCAAGTCAGTTTAAATTTTGCTGACGGAAGTTTTGGAGATTTGCCAAACGGTAACTTTAGAGTTTATTATAGACAGTCTAATGGTTTATCATATACAATTAGACCTGCAGACTTACAAAACATTTTTATTGACTTTCCATATGTTAGTAAGTCAGGACAAAGAAACACTTTGACACTTCAGTGTGCATTACAAACAACTGTTACAAATGCAAGTTCAACAGAAAGTGTTGCAGAAATCAAAAGAAATGCTCCACAAGCATTTTATTCTCAAAACAGAATGGTTACTGGAGAAGATTATAATACACTACCTTTGACATCTAGTCCACAAGTAATTAAAGCAAAAGCAATTAATAGAGTTAGCAGTGGTGTAAGCAGACAATTTGAAATTAAAGATCCTACAGGAAAATATTCATCAACTAACTTAAT
>JGI10211J34971_10004874_pt1 | contig 10583 bp, 12 predicted proteins | sample Etolagsediment_FD_34971 | JGI IMG/M metagenome (IMG submission 34971)
GCATTAACTATCTGACCTGCACAACGACTACATGGAAACCAATTAACATACATATCACCACCAAATGTTTTTTGTCCTTGTCTTGCTGCATTAACAATTGCGTTTTCTTCAGCATGTAAAACCCATGAATATTTTGCTGGTCTTTCATGTCTTTCTTCTAAATCATCATCACAACCCCTTGGAAATCCATTATACCCCATTGATATTGGGTTTTTATCTGATACGATAACAGCACCAACTTTACTAGAACGATCTTTACTCCATTGTGCAACATGGTCTGCAAGTTGCATAAATCTTAAATCCCATTTATTAGGTTCAAGTTTAAAATTTTTTTAAATCCCATTTATTAGGTTCAAGTTTAAAATTTTTTTCTTCTTTAGCCATAATTTTTTTATTTTAGTCTCCATAATGAATTTCTTTTTAATTTATTAGCATTTTCAATCAGTTCCTCAATATCATCTTTATCAACATCAATATCCAAATCTGCCAATTTATCTACTAATAATAAACCTTCTTTAATTAACCTTGCTTTTTCTAATTCATACATAACAATAAATACTTAATTACTCAATAGCAACAGATGAAATTCCATCATCACTCAATTGTACATCTAAAATATAATCAGGTTCAATATTAACTCTATGTTCAATAATTAAAACCTTTTTCATGTTTGATTTAATCAACTGTAGAATTTCAATAAATTCTTCAATACTATCTTCACTTAATTTACCCATTACTTCATCTAATAAGAATATTGATGGTTTTGACTTAACATTAATCTGATTTAATGCAAACTTTAATACAACACTTGAAAATGTTCTTTCTTTACCTGATGCACTAATACAATCAATAATTGCTGTTGGTCTATCGTGATATGCTAATTTAGGTCTTAAATCATCAACATCAAGCCAAATTTTAAATGGTGCAACACTTAATATGTTTTCAAGAGTAACATTTATTTTTGGTAGAATATAATTACTTAACATTTGTCTTGGAATACCATCTCTATGAACACATTTCTTATAAAGGTTCATTACGTTATCACGATATTCTTGTAATTTAAACTCAGCCAATAATAACTCATTATTTTTTATTTTAAGTTGTTTTTCACCTATATTAGTCTTTAAAATAAAAATATTTTCTCTTTCATCAGCTTCATTTCCTTCAAGTATTTCTAATTTCTTTTTAGCTGCCTCAATACCCTTATTAATGTTATTATTTTCTTCAATTTGTTTTAAACTATTATCATAGTTATCAATTTTTTGTTGTAATATGTCAATTTTTAATTCCTCATTCTGTATTTTAGTTGGGATTAAATTTGATTCATCAACATATGTTTTTCTTTTCTCTACATCATTTTTATCATTATTTAATTCACCAATTTCTTTTAAAACTTCTACCATTCCTAGTGAATCCTTTTCAATATTCTCATTAATAATATCAATTTCAGTATTTTTATTATTAATATCTTCAACTAATTTTATTTTCTCAATATTATTGATATTTTTTATAGAGTCTGCAACACCAAACATGTTAGTTTCAATTTCACTAATTTCTTCATTTATACCAGAAATTTCTTCATCAATATGAGTTTGATGTTCTTTTGTTAATTCTTGTCCACATGTTGGACAAGTTTTACTAGTTTTTAAATCATTTATTTTAGTCTTTAATTTAACTATAGAGTCTTTATAATCAGAACCACTCTTTTTGAGAGTAAAAACTTTCCCATTTAAAATCTCAATATTATGTTCAATATCACGAATTTCTTGTTCAATTGATTTTATTTTAAGTTTTAATTCGTGTTCATTTGTCTTGTGAGTATCTTTTTTCTTTGTTAAATCGATTAATCTTTGTTCATCATACGTTTCCTTCAAATTCTCAATACTCACTGTTAAAACGCCTCTACGTGCTTCTAGTTTAAGTATTTCATCATTATGTGATTTAATTGTTTCTTTAGTTTCTTTAATATCTAAATTATATATTTCTGGGTCTATTGTATATAATTTTTTTGTTAAATCTTCAACATATTTTCGACCAATTGTAATTTTTTTCTGAACACCAACTAAAGTAACTGTTTCAATTTCATCCATTTCAGTTTTGGTGATACCAATTTCTTCTTTAAGTGTTTTGTTTTGTTCAGTAACCAATTCAACATTACAAGTTACTCTTGTTTTTTCACTAATTCTTTTTTGATATTTTTTAAATACATCAAGTTTAACATCAAAAATATCTAAGCCACTATCAAATAATAATGAATCAATAAATTCAGCCATATCATTAGACAAAATTTTATTCAATGTATCTGATGTGGTCATAACAATACGCATGAAGTTATTATATGTACCAATAATCCTATTAAGTTTTTCTTGTGTTTTAGCTCGTTTATCACCATCTAATGTTTCAAATGAAGTAGTATCATCCATCACTTCATCAGGACTAGACAATAAATAATAACTTAAAGTTGTTGGTGCACCATTAATTTCACCATCTTTAGAATATTTAATTATTGTTTTCTTTTTAATACCATAATACTCACCATTGGCTTCAATTACTAAATATCCTTCACAAGATTTAGCACCATTTCTATTATTAACAAAACGTTTATCACCAAATTTAGTTCTACTCTCAGTTTCAATAGTTTTTCCGAATAATAAATATGATATTAATTTAATTATTGTTGTTTTTCCTGCTGTATTTATTCCAGTAATTTGAAATAAACCATCCATATCAATCCAATTAATATCAACATCACCATAAGACATAAAATTCTTTCCACCAAACTTAACAATATTCCATTCAATATTGCTGCTTTCATCTAATTCGATTTCATTAAAGATTTCTTCATCAAGAGCAATAACATCCTTAATAACTTCTTCATCAGTACCAATTTTACTCAAATACTCATTAAATATTTCATGTTGTACTGTTTTTTCGGTAATATTTTCTAATGTTACACTTTCATTTATATCAACATCCTCAGTTGCAAGGAATTGATTTTTATGGGAAATAACACAATTTGGATATAATTTTTTAATGTAAGTAGATAAAGACCTTTCACTATCTTTGTTTCTTGATTGTGGTAAAGTATTCCATACAAATCTTACCTTCATATGTTTACTTGGATTATCAATTTCAAAATCCAAATCATCAAAATCTATAAATGGAGTAATGTTCACATTTTTAAATGACCAATCATTTTTTATTGAAACTTCTTCAACTGCTTTTGTTTTGATATTCCATAATAAATATCCATGAAAATTATCATCACCTTCAGCAAAATCTTGAGCGATTAATGAACCACAATATGCTTTAGTTTTATCAGCGAAATATTGTTTTTTATGAATATCACCCAAAAAAGAAAAATCACCAATATAATCAGAAATTTTATAATATGATTTACTTTTCATATCAAACCCAGTTACTGATTTACAACCATTAATTGGGTCATGAAACAAATCTATTAACGTACAATCATTTTCATTTCTATATGCATTTATTTTTTTTCCTTCTTTTGTTTTCCAAGGATTATTTTTCGTATCACCGTGATGCCATACTACCCAAATAATATTATCATCAGTATAAAATCCTGTTTTATCGTAATACACAATATTTGAATTCTTAATCGTATTAACCATTGCTTTAATAGAATCAGTCCTTTTGATATTCTTTTTACGCATATCATGATTACCCCTTGTTATCCTAACTGGAGCAATATCAGCTAATTCATTTAACAACATTGAAATTAATTCAATTTGTTCTGGTTGTAAATCCAGATAATCATTAACTAAATCACCAACAATAACAATCCTATCTGGTTTTTTTTGTTTTAATGATGTTATTAATTTTTTTAACACTTTGGTATATTCCTCGTTTCGAGTAGGTGTCTTACGAACATGTATATCAGCAAGATGTGCTATTTTTATTATACTCATATATGATTTTTTTACAAATATATTAAATTTGAAACAATATATCAATCATTTTTATTTTTTAAATGACTATTAAACTATAATGTCATAATTACAGTTAATTATTTATGTATCTGACGAAATTACATGATTTAATTAATTGGCACGAATATCGTAATATTTTAAATCTAAAAATTATAATAATAAAATTTAAAAATTATGTACAAAAATTCTAAAATTAATTTATTTGATGCCATTATGGGTGATTTAGTTACTGATGATTTTTTCACATTCACAACATTTGACATGCCTAAAACAACTAAACCAGTTCATGACGTAATTGAAAATGATAGTGAATATATTATTGATTTCCATTTGACTGGTATAAAAAAAGATGATGTATCAATTACTGTTGAAAATAATGTTTTATCAATTAAAGCTGAACGTCATATTGATGATGAAATAAAATATACACACAAAGAATCATTTTCTGGTGTTTATGAAAAATCATTTGAACTCCCAGATACAGTTAAAACTGATAAAATTAATGCTACGTTTATTGATGGTATTGTTAGTGTGAAAATCCCAAAAAAATCTGAAAAAAATAAGTCAGGCATTAAAAAGATAAAAATAAATTAAAAAAAGGGGTATTACCCCTTTTTTCTTTTATCTCTTTTATTCTTACAACAATAATTTTTACATACTTCAGGTTTTATTTCATGAATATCACACAAACCATCCACTAAATGTCCACAATCATAATTATAAATGTATCTACCATGTATTATTTTTTCTTTATCAAATAAAGCAATTTCTCTAGCATCTTTTAATTTAAGTAACATCCCATTAGTACAACAATCACTACATTTTTCACATTCCATATTTCTTTTTATTAATCTTCAATTAATTCAGTATAATTTCTTTTAAGTTTGGTTTTTATATAGTTAACCTTATTACTAACAGTACTGCTAGTTAGATTAAACTCTTGTCCAATCTCATTATAATCATACCCTTGTAAATACTTCATGTCTAATAATATGAATTCAGAAGGAGTTAATTTTGTTGATATAAAATTAATTGACTTATCATTTTCGAAATCTGTATTATTCGATGTATAATAATCACTATTAATTGTTTGAGTATCAGACACTAATTCTTCATTAGAATATGATGTAAAGGAAACTTCATCACATCTCCATTTATCAATCATATAATTTTTAGTTATTGATAATACCCATGTTTTAAATTTAGATTTTGTTTCATCAAATTTTTTCAAATTTAAAAACACTTTAATCATTATTTCAGAAATATAATCATCAATATCACCACAATGTGTATACTTACTCCTAATAAAATCACTTACCGTTTTTTTATATTTATTATAAATGATTTTTTGTGCTGCCTGATTTCCATTCAAAATACTTTGAATTAGAATCATATCTTTCGTTTCTTCTTTCATAATATGGTTTCTGTACCTTACTCACAAAATAATCGTCAACAACTAAACCTCTTGCACTATATAAAGACTTAATAACAACATCAATACCTTGCTTCTTTCTTAATTCATCTAAATCATCACTGGTTGGTAATTTAACTATTTTGATTTTTTCTTCATGACCTGCATATATTTTTTCTAAAATATAAAACAATTCAATACTATTTTTATATGCATCTGGGTCTAATAAAACAACAACATCTGGTTTTAATTCTTTTAATTTCATAAATAGTGTTGTTGAAATTGTTTTCCCTAACATTGGAATTATATTAACTGGAAATGATAACATCTCAAAAACTCCTTCAACTAAATAAACTGTAGAATCCCAATTTATTAAACCCTCATTATAAATAATTTTATCTTTATCAGCATCAGGATTAAGATATGGTAATTTTTTCTTTATTTTTTTATCACTTCCATAGTATCTCCCAACAAAATAATTCACATCGCCATCATCATTGAATGATGGAATAATAATTCTTTTAGAATATTTTCCAGTAATACAAAAACCAAGCCGATATTTTAAAATTATTTCTCTTGATATTTTACGGTCATTTACTAAATAATTATATGCTTCAAAATGGTCAGGATTTCCAACTTCCATTTGTGAAAATAATATCATTTCATCTGGAAGTTTGACTTCAAGTTCCTCAATTTCTTCATCTTCATTATTATACACATAATCATCTATTGAACCAACAAACGATTTATATAAAACATAATCACTATATGAACCATATAATCTAATTAATTTCTTTAATGAACCAGAAAATCTAGGTTCATCACATTTCCAACATCTAAAAACTCTTTTTGCTGTATTAATCTCAAGATTATATTTTCCATCAGGGTATGATAATCCATCACGTTCCATACACCTTGGACAATTAACTTGTAATTGTGAACCAGTATTTAAACCGTTAACATCTTCAAAAATGTTTTGAATTATACTATGGTATTCCTGACCTTTAATCATATATGACAAATATAAAAAAAAATAGCTTCAAAAGCAATGTGTTTTGAAGCTATTTTAAAAAGTGTTGAAATTTTAAAACTTTTTATATTGTTCTGTAAATGGAAAGAACAATATCATCTGTTTTAACAGATAGTCAATCTTCACAATATCATGTGGTGTTCTTTCAGGATTTCTACCAGTCATGTTATTTTGTAGTTCATTAAACATTGCTAAAACATTCTCAATTAACGTTTCATTTAATAAATCATTTGGTTTACTATTTTTATTTTGTAACTCTTGATAAATTTTAGTGTAGTCTTCTTTAGATTGACCCAATTCACTTCTGAGTAGTTCAACCTGTTCAGATAATAATCCTACTTGTTCTTCAAGCCATTCTTTACCTTCTGTTTTTCCAGTTACAACATCAGTTTCTGTTTTTCCAGTTATCCCATCTTTATTTGGGATTAAAGAAACTCCTTCTAATAACTTTTCAACAGTTTTTTTAGCTTTAATATCTCTTTTTTCTTCAGGACTTTTAACTTTTTCTATTACCTTTTCAGGTTTTTTTCTTGTTGTGGTTTGTCTTTTGACTTTAGCTTTAGTATTACTACCTTTTCCACCCTTTGCTATATTTGCTAAATTTTTCTTTGCCATAATTATTTATCTATTATTAAATTTGAATTTAAATGCGCAATCAATCCAGTTTCATCATTCCAAATAAATGCTTCACCTGCTTTTGTTGCACCAATAAAACCTTTTTTATGATGCCATTCTTCAGTGCCTGTAAGACTTGATAAATACCTTACTGTAACACCTAAATCTTCATCAGTCATCCTATTTTTATCTAGTGTAACATATTTCATATTTCTTTTACGATGAATATGTCCTAAATGCCATTCATGAAATAATGTTTCACTCCACAATGGTTTTGATTCAATATCGCTTGCCATTAATAATGGTAAACTACTTTCTTTTTCCTCTGAACCATGTGTTATCCCTAGTAATACTTTTCCAAATCGATAATATTTTCTTGGTGATGCACCATTATTTATATTTACCATTTGGTCATTATTAAACCATGCACCTAAAAATTCACCCAAATAATAACTTCGTTCGAAATCATGATTCCCGGGAACTACCATAACATCAACAGGCACACCTGTTTCTTTTAACATATTAATTGCATCAACTAATAAACTACAACCAACCTGAAAAGTTTTTTGCCAACGCAAATCTTCATCTTGTGGAGTTCCTTTTGTTGTTGTGTTTAACATAGTATCACTATTAAAGAAATCACTACCAATTGGAAAGAATATCTTTGAAAATTCAAAACCACTTGCCCTTTCAATCAATTTCTTAATTGTTTTTAAATATCGAGTACGAGCAATTTTCGTATCATAATTTTCACCAGTTTCACCACCCCATGCAAGTTTACCAATATGTAAATCGAATAATGTGACTTCGAAAAGATTATTTTCCTTATTATCTTTTGTTTGTTTAGGTGTATAATATGTGACAGGTGGTTTATAATTCTGAGTCATTTCTTGAAATATCTCACCAATTCCTCTTTCCCTAACTGTCTTAATATCTCGTTCTAATCTTGCTTTAACTTGCCAATTTTGGTATGTTCTAGGTATTAACTCACCACCTTCATTGACTTTCATTGTCACATCCCATTTATTTACCACATGAGACACTGGTTTCCATACTTCGGTATCTACATTAGTTGCTGCTAATAATTGCTCTAAAGTCCTTACATGGTCTTTAGGATAGTTACTACCACCAACCCACTCATACTCTGCTTCATTACCATTTTTTTGATTAAAAGTCTCACGATTACCAACTTTAGGAATATCTCTTGGTTTATTCTTTTCGCCTACCATATTTGAATTAGATGTAGTTGTTGAGACTTTTTTTGTTTTTTTATGTAGATATTCTTCATATGGGATTTGAAACTTATTATAAAGATTCACATCAAGTTCACCTACGTCAAATCGCTGATGAACCATTGCTTTTATATTTTTTACATAAGTGTCGGAAAATCCAGCTTTCACAGAAGCTACTTTTACCGACACATCATTTTCTATAGCAAATCCAATAATTTTAACAGCATTATCAATTCTCTCAAAAATTGTTGTTCTTTTTGTCATTTTATATTGATTAGATTAAATTATTTAATTCTTATTTCATCAAAAATACTACGAAATAATCAAAACCACAAGGTTTTATATAAATACATTACCACTTTTTTTCAATAATACTAAGTTTTCTTCAATTTTTTTACACATTTCGATAAAATTAACTTCAACATCAACAGACAAATCAAACCATTCACCCTCTTTTTTATAATGAGCAAATCTTCTTTTTAATGTTCCCTCAATTTTATAAGCTAAATCAGTACTATACACCTCAATTAATTTTAATGGTGATGGATTACCCGTCTGATGTTCAGATAATCGTTTTTGTGGATGTTTAGATACACCAATTTTATAATAACTGTCTTCTAATGATTGAATTAAATATACACAATTCATAAATTTATATCGATAAATATTTATTTTCCCAATATTCCTTGGATATTATCCCTAATTTAATTAAACCTGCAATACCAACAACAAAACTATCACTCATATCAAAATTCATATCTTTAGGTGTTCCGTTTCTTTTATAAAACCATTCAATTTGTGGTTCTAATTTACAAACTTTTTCCCAAATAAACAACTTCTTTTTCTTTCTATATTCAACAGGGAATGATAATGTTTCAACTTTCTCACCTTTTCTATATGATGTTTTAATTAAATCAACACAAAATTCTTTTCTGGAATCATGTACACTAATCTTCATCGAATAATAATTAAATATTTGGTATATTATATATGAACAAATACCATTAAAACCAAATAATAAAGATGCTGTTGTTGGATTAACACTTCCACCTAATGGTTCTTCGATGATAACATGTTCAATTTCTCCATTTAATTCTTTTAATACTCGTTCTTTAAACTCTAACACATATTCCTTAAAAATTTCAGCCTTATGAATAATTCTATCTTTAATTGGTACGTCTTTACTTAATTTCAACTCAAGATGTTTTAATTCAATTAATTTCCCATTAGAATCCCACAATGCGCTACCAATGTTTGTAGTACTTATATCAAGTGACCATATATATTTTTCCATATTATGAATTGTCTTTATATTCATCAATCATTTTCTGCAATTTTTTTGGACTATCTAAATATAATCCAATTAAATCTTCTATTACTCCACCAATTTTCATACTTTTACCTTTACATAAGGTTTTAAAATCTTTATGTAGGTCACCATTAATTATAACAGATTTTGGTTTAGTTACATTAATTATCATTGAGTCTTTCATTTATTATATTTTTTTAGTTAAAATAATTTATAATAAATACTAAGAAATTATAAAAAAATATAAAAATTTAGATTTTAATTAAAAATCAACTGCGAAGACTATTGTTCTTGAAATTGATGAATCTTTATCTATTGGATTATTTAGTTTACCAATTGCAACTAAATTTTTATTTTCATCATAAATACCGATTTCACTTATAACTACTTTATCACCATCCCAAGTCTCATTAGTGGATGAATTAAATTCATTTAATGGTAGTACTACTGATATATTTGTCGTATATGCAATTGCTTTAATTTCAGTAGATACATTTCCTAAGAAAAATTCTTCATCACCAAAAGCCATTTCATCTTCATCATTAAATGTTGGATAATCAATATAATCATGTAAGACATACGTAGTAAATGAATCGTAATTCAATAATGGGATTTTAAATGTTTGTTGTGTTAATTCAGCAGCAGTTAATGCATTACCTTCAAATGGTTCACCAGAACCATGACCATGTATTTGTGTAGTTAAATCGTATTCTTTCCATAAAGCAGGGTCAGATTTAACTTCATCTAATGTTGTAAAACCAGAATTATTAACAATTTGTACTAAAGCATAAATATTATGTATTGTATATCCACCAGTATTATTGTTAATGTCATCATTTAAAAATTTAAAATCATTAATATCATCAAAAGCTATTGATACCTCTTGTAAGTACGGGTCACCAGTTTCTAAATATAATGATTTAATATAATTGCAATGTATTGACTTACTTTGCCCATTATTTGGGACTAATATGTATGTTGTATATACTGTATAACCGCTTGCTGCCATTGTTTAATATTTTCTATAAATACT
>JGI10211J34971_10004875_pt1 | contig 10582 bp, 9 predicted proteins | sample Etolagsediment_FD_34971 | JGI IMG/M metagenome (IMG submission 34971)
CCGGTTGCGCCAAGCGCGCCGGCGGCGCCGGCGGCTGCCAAAAGCGCCCCTGCGCCCAAAGCCGCGGCCTCGGCAGATGTGGAAGGCACGCCGCTGACCGCGCCCATGCCGGGCATGATCGTGCGATATGAAAAGAATGTGGGTGACACGGTTGCCGAAGGTGAGACCGTGGTTGTGTTGGAAGCCATGAAGATGGAAAATGGTTTGGGCGCGCCTGTAGCCGGTACCGTCAAATCCATTAATTTCAGCAGTGGTGACTCAGCTTCCAAGGGTGATGTGTTGTGTGTCATCGGTTGATGTGAATCGGCGGACACCTGCTGCAAGCAACGACTGAACCATTGAAATCCACGGCCCGCGCATCCGTGCGGGCCGTTTTTATTATAAGGAGGCTTTGGCTGATGAAAATTCATGAATACCAGGCCAAGGAGCTGTTTCGAAAATTCGATGTGCCCACGCCCCAGGGCAGCGTGGCGTTCTCGGCCGCCGAGGCCCGTGATGCGGCGGAAAAGCTGGGCAATTATCCGGTGGTGGTCAAGGCCCAGATCCACGCCGGCGGCCGCGGCAAGGGCGGCGGCGTCAAATTGGCCCAATCCGCGGATGAAGCGCAAACCCTGGCGCAGCAAATTATCGGCATGAATCTGGTAACCCATCAAACCGGCCCACAAGGCAAGACCGTGGGCAAGGTGCTGATCGAACAGGGCCTGGATATCGCCCGTGAGATATATTTAAGCATGTTGCCGGATCGGGCCACGGCCAAGCATGTCATTATCGCCAGTTCCGCCGGCGGCATGGACATCGAAGCAGTGGCTGAAAAAACGCCGGAAAAAATCCTGCGCGTTTTTGTCGATCCTCTGCTGGGCATTCAGGGGTATCAATGTCGTCAACTGGCCTTTGGCCTGGATATTCCCAAAGCGGCCATGAAAGCGTTCAATGCCTTGCTGGTAAACCTGTACCGCTTGTTTGCGTCATATGACTGCTCTCTGGTGGAAATCAACCCGCTGGTGCTGACTGCTCAAAACGACGTGATCGCCCTGGATGCCAAGCTGGATGTCGACAGCAATGCGCTTTATCGTCACCCTGATATCATGGCTTATCGCGACACTGACGAAGAAGACCCGCTGGAGGTGGAAGCCTCCAAATTCAATCTCAACTACATCAATCTGGACGGTAACGTAGGCAATATGGTCAATGGCGCCGGTTTGGCCATGGCCACCATGGACATCATCAAGCAAGCCGGCGCTGAACCGGCCAATTTTCTGGATGTTGGGGGCGGCGCCAATGCTGAAATGGTGGAAAACGGTTTTCGCATCATTTTGAGCGACGCCAATGTCAAGGGGATTTTGATCAATATCTTTGGCGGCATATTGCGCTGTGACGTGCTGGCCAGCGGCGTGGTGGAAGCGGCGCGCAAGATCGGGCTGAATGTGCCGGTGGTGGTGCGCATGGAAGGCACCAATGTTGTCGAGGGCCGTCGCATTCTGGATGAATCAGGCCTGAACCTGACCCCGGCCGCCGATTTGAAGGATGCCGCCGAAAAAATCGCGGCGCTGGTATCGGCCGGTTAATTTCCAATATATTGAAACCTTCAAACAGGAACATGCCATATGAGTATATTTGTCAATAAACAAACCCGGTTGCTGGTGCAGGGCATCACCGGACGCGAAGGGCAATTCCACGCCCGTCAATGCGTGGCATACGGCACCCAGGTCGTTGCCGGCGTCACGCCCGGCAAAGGCGGCCAACAAATGGATGAGGTGCCGGTGTTCAACACCGTGGCGCAGGCCGTGGCGCAAACCGGGGCTGATTGCAGCATGATATTCGTGCCGCCACCGTTTGCCGCGGACGCCATTATGGAGGCCGCGGATGCCGGCGTCGAGGTGATTGTCGCCATCACCGAGGGCGTCCCGGTCATGGATATGATCAAGGTCAAAAATTTCATCGCCCAACGCCCCGTGCGCCTGATCGGCCCCAATTGCCCGGGCATTATCACCCCCGGTGAATGCAAAATCGGCATCATGCCCGGACCCATTCATCTACCGGGCGGGCCGGTTGGCGTCATTTCACGTTCCGGCACGCTGACTTATGAGGTGGTGCATCAACTGACCGCCCATAATCTGGGGCAAACCACTTGCATCGGCATTGGCGGCGACCCGGTCAACGGCACCAACTTCATCGATTGCCTGAAAGCCTTCGAAGCCGACGCCGACACGCGGGCCATCGTGATGGTGGGCGAAATCGGCGGCGATGCCGAGGAAAAAGCCGCTGAGTTCATCAACGGCCATGTCAGCAAACCCGTGGTCGGCTTTATCGCCGGAATCACGGCGCCTCCCGGCCGCCGCATGGGCCATGCCGGCGCCATTATCAGCGGCAACAGCGGCACGGCCACGGCCAAAATCGAAGCTATGAAAGCCGCCGGCATTCATGTATGTGAAAACCTGGGGTTGCTGGGGCAATTGTGTGCTGAGGTTTTTCCCAAATAAGCAGCCTATGGCCCATTTGCTGCGGTTTTTTTATCTCCCCTGAGAATAAATTTCAGGGGAGACCTTATTTGCCACCTGCGTTAGGCCCTGCCAACCGAATAGGTTACGCCGGCGCATTTCCCAGCCTTGCCGCGGGAATATGTCAAACCGGCCAAGGATCCGTGAATTATGCATGAAATGGGTATCGCCCTTCAGATCATCGACATTGCCAAAGCATCCATTCCGGCAGACATCGAGCATCCACAAGTGGCGCGCATTCACCTGAAAATTGGCAAGCTGTCTGCCGTTGTGGCCGACAGCTTGCGATTTTGCTTTGACATTGCCGCTAAAGACACCCCGCTGGCCGGGGCGCAACTGGCGATAAAAGAGATTGCGGTCCGTGCGCGCTGTCTTGAATGCGGACACGGCTGGACCCTGGACGGCCCGGCATTCAGTTGTCCTGAATGCCGGTGTGGCCGAATCGAGCTGTTGTCCGGCCGTGAACTGGATATCGAATCAATCGAAATTGAAGAAAAGGATCAAACCGATGTGGCATGAAATCAACGCCATACGCAAATATTGCCATCATACGCATTTTCCGCGCACCCATGCCGAAGACGGCAGCCCCATGGTGCACACTCATCGCGCCGGCAGCCGCGAAATCAAAGTGGTGCGCCGGGTATTGGATGTAAACGATCAGATGGCCCAAAAAAATCGCGACATTTTCAAGGCGCGCCATGTTTTTGTGCTCAACTTGATGAGTTCGCCCGGTTCGGGCAAAACCACATTGCTGGAAAAAACCCTGGCGCGCCTGATGCCCGAAATTGCCTGCGCGGTGATTGTGGGCGATATCTGCACCACCAACGATGCCGACCGACTGGCTGTCGGCGGCGGCCCCGTGGTGCAAATCAATACCGATCAATTTGGCGGCGATTGCCATCTGGCGGCGCATGTGGTTGAAAAAGCCGTGGCCCAGATCGATCTGGCGCCCATCGATCTACTGATCGTGGAAAATATCGGCAACCTGGTTTGCCCGGCCGAATTCGATATTGGCGAAGATGCGCGCGCAGTGGTGTTGTCCACTACCGAAGGCGAAGACAAACCGCTCAAATATCCCCTGATGTTTCGTGAATGTGATGCAGCGGTTCTCAATAAAACCGATTTGCTGCCCTATCTGGATTTTAACGCTCAACTGGCGGTTGACAATATGCGCCAGGTGCATCCGGACATGCCCGTGTTCCAGCTTTCGGCCCGCAGTGGCGAGGGGCTTGATAGCTGGCTGGAATGGATAAAGACGCAAATGCGCAAAAAAATGCAGCAACTGTATTAGCGCTTCAAATCACCCATTCCCGATCTGTTTCCCACGGGACACCGTGGAATAAGGCGCTTGGCGGTTTATCTGCTGGCGTTCCAGGGTTGTCATTCTGGCCGGGTTTCTGATGATGGCAGTCCTGGAAGAGGGCAAATTCAAGAAGGTTACTGGCCTGATTTTTTGCAGATTGAAATTGAAACCGTCCTCATTGTCATCACCGTATCGGTCATGGCGTGTTTGGCCTAATGGTGTCCCGACAGATCAGCCTGAGCAATCGGCGGCTTCGTCGCGCCAAGGAGGATCAACCGCAAGGCGCTGGCCGATACCTTGAAACGGTTCCTGTCCAATTGCCAATGTTCAAATAGCGTTACGCATACATCTGAATCAGTGACAAAATAATGTGGCGGCGCCCAACTGCCGTTTATTCAATATCCATCTCACTGATTCCATCAGTTTTAGACGTGTTTTTCAAAGCGCGTTTTTTTTTTACATCCGCTTGCTGCGCGGAAGAAGACATCCTTGAAAGCGAATTGAGCTGTTCTTCAATCTGCCCAATTCGTTTTTCAAGTTTTTGCTGAATGCCGTCTTCGGCCGCGATCAATTTGAGGGCCAGTTCGGTTTTGTCGAGTTTGGTTTCAGACAGTGTCTGCAGTTCAGTTGAAAATTGGGTCATGTTATCTGCGGCAGATGCTAACTCATTGCGCAGGGCATCGAAGGTTTCGGTCAATTTTATGATTTTTTGGGAATATTTTTCATCCAGCGCGGTGATTTCATCCACCGCCATGGCCAGCTCTTCGCGTTGCGAACCTTGATCAGCCTGCAGGGTTTCCAGCGCCGCATCCAGGGTCGGCCGGTCTATCGAGGTGCCGTTGAGGGCCTCGAACTGGACTTGGAGCTGGCTGATCTGGTCTTTGATGGTGGCGTTTTGTCGTTCGAAAACCGCAAAAACCTCTTCCATGGGCAAAATGGTTTTGTTGAACGATTCTTCGAGCTTGGCGTATTTGACCGATAGCGATGAAAATCTGGATTCCAGCGCTTTGGATAGTTGCGTGACCTCGCCGGTTTCGGCGCTGTCGGCCTTGAGCACGCGAAAGCGGATATCCATGTATGCCACTGCAACCAGGATGATAAACACAATCGGCAATAAAATGGTAAAAATGGATACTTTACGGCTCAGTTGTTCGATACGCAGGCTTTCAAAATTGTCGCTGAACAAAGAATCCGGCTGGTCGCCGTCGATGCGAATTTGAAATTTATCGTTTTTGTCGGCACGCATGGCGGATCTATTCCCATTCAATGGTGCTTGGTGGCTTGGAGCTGATGTCGTATACGACCCGGTTGACGCCATTGACTTCGTTGATAATGCGGTTGGAAATGCCGGCCAGCAACTGGTGCGGTAAACGGGCCCAATCGGCAGTCATGGCATCCTTGCTGGTAACGGCGCGAATGGCCAGGATGTATTCATAGGTGCGTTGATCACCCATGACGCCCACGCTTTTAAGCGGCAGCAGCACGGCAAATGATTGCCATAATTGCCGGTAATAGCCGGCCGCCTTGATTTCGGTGAGCAAAATATCGTCGGCATGTCTTAAAATATCGAGCCGGCGGGCAGTGATTGCGCCGATCACGCGGATGCCGAGGCCCGGGCCGGGAAAGGGTTGACGCCAGACCAACGCCTGGGGCAACCCCAGTTCTTGGCCCAATTGGCGCACTTCATCTTTGAACAGGTATTTAAGCGGTTCAATCAGATCGAGCACCATGTTTTCGGGCAATCCGCCGACGTTGTGGTGCGATTTGATTACCGCGCTAGGGCCGCCATAAGCGGATTGCGACTCGATCACATCCGGATACAGCGTGCCCTGAGCCAAAAAATCGGCATCGCCAAGTTTGGTGGCCTCGGCCTCGAAAACCGTCATGAACACCTGGCCGATGATCTTGCGCTTTTTTTCAGGATCCGTCACGCCGGCCAGGGCGGTTAAAAAGGCATTGGCCGCATCGACGAAGCGGATATTGATGCGCAGATTTTCAGTTAAGGTTTGTTTGAGTTTTTTGGCTTCATTTAGTCGCAACAGCCCGTTGTCGACAAAAATGCAGGTTAGCTGATTGCCGATGGCGCGGTGGATCAGCAGGGCGGTTACCGATGAATCGACCCCGCCGCTAAGGCCCAGGATAACCTTTTTGTTGCTGACTTGTTGCCGGATATCGGCAATGGCCGTATCGGCAAACGCGCGCATGCTCCAGTTTTGCGGGCATTGGCAGATATCGATCAAAAAATTTCGGAGCATGATTGGGCCTTGCGGCGTATGATCGACTTCCGGGTGAAATTGCAGGCCGAAAAGTTTTCTATCGGGCCGGGCAATGGCGGCGATCGCGGTATTTTCGGTTGCGGCGGTTGTGGAAAAATACCGGGGCAGGGCGGCAATGGAATCGCCATGGCTCATCCAGCAGGGAGTGATGGTATCGATGCCGGCAAACATGGCATCGGTCTGCTTGATGTGCAATTGCGCAAAACCATATTCGCGTTTGTCGGCCCGTTTGACCTGGCCGCCGAGCGCATCGACCATAAACTGCATGCCATAGCAGATGCCCAGCACGGGGATGCCCAGGTTAAATATGTCCGGGTCGATTCGCGGGCTGTCGTCTGCGTATATGCTGGACGGTCCGCCGGATAAAATGATGCCGCTGGGGTTGAATTTTTGGATGTCGTTGATGGAAATGGTGGGCGGTTCGATCCGGCAATAAACTCGGCATTCGCGAACGCGACGGGCGATAAGTTGGTTATATTGCGATCCAAAGTCGATAATCAGGATCATGAGAAATGGCTTGCCTTTCAGCAATGGGCTGATTTTTGGTGTTTTATTGATTAAGAAAACAATGCGCGTCGTCGGCGGATTGATCTGATTGCCATGGGAAATTGTCGGTCAACCGCTATACGCAGGGGGTAAACCAATTGCGCAATGGGGCTGAATATGGTAAACAATCACTGAAAAGTCAACTTAATTCTATGGAAAAGGATGGAAAACACTATGCTGGAAAGTGGGGATTTACGCAAGGGGCTCAAGCTTGAAATGGATGGTGAGCCTTATGTGATCGTTCAATTTCAATTCGTCAAACCGGGCAAAGGACAGGCGCTGTACAAGTGCAAATTGAAAAACATGGTTACCGGCGCTCAGTTTGATCGAACCTTTCGGTCCGGTGAAAAATTTAATGAAGCCGATCTGGAAGAACATGAGATGGAATATTTGTATAACGATGGTGAAAACTATTGTTTCATGAATACCAGCAATTATGAGCAGGAAATGCTTTCTGCCGATCAAATGGGCGATGTGACCGACTTGCTCAAGGAAAACACGGTTTGCAACGTGCTGTTTTTCAGCGGCCGGGCCATCGGCATTACCCTGCCCAATTTTATCGAGCTGAAAATTGTCCAGACAGATCCGTGGGTCAAGGGCGATACCGCCTCGGGCGATTCCAAACCGGCCACGCTTGAAACCGGCCGGGTGGTGCAAGTGCCGCCGTTTATCGAGCCGGACACACGGGTCAAAATCGATACCCGCACTGGTGAATATGTCGAACGCGTCAAAGACTGAACCGCCACGCCAATTATATCGCACAAATCAGAATCAAAATCGGGATCGAATTGAACCCAAAGGCAAAAAAGGGCTAATCGATCCCGATACAATAAAATAAGCATTGCTCAAAACTGACTCGGCGCCCGGTTAAGTCGCGGCAGTCAGCTTGATGTGAATGACAGGTTTACGGCGGGGGCGTCCCGCCTTTTTTGTGGCTGACAACAGTTTTTTTCCGCGCAAAAAAGGCAGTGACTATGCGGGCATACTTTCATCGGCTGCCGCTGCAATCTTGGGTAGCGTGGGCGCGTGTTTTTTTTGAACGATCAGGGCTTTGATGCGGTTGCCGTCGCGTTCCTTGACCGTGATCAGGTAGTCATCGATCGTGATTTGTTCTTTTTCTTCCGGTATTTTACCGGTTTTATGTAAAATGTAGCCTGAAAAAGTGTCGTAATCGCGCACATCGGGGATGTCGATGGGAATGGTTTCGTTAATTTCATCGATGCCGGTTTTTCCCAGCACCATCCATTCATTAGGCTTCAGCTTGATCACGTGCGGCTCATCGCGGTCGGTTTCATCGCTGATTTCCCCCACAATTTCTTCCAGCACATCTTCCAGCGTGATCAGCCCCGACACGCCGCCGTGCTCATCGATGACGATGGCGATATGGTTTTTGCGTTTTTTGAACTGATGCATCAAGTTGTCCAATTTTTTATTTTCCGGCACGAAATAGGGCGCGCTCATGATGGCGCGCACGTCAATATGCTCAGTATGATCGGCGCCGATAAAGGTCATGAACAGGTCCTTGATGTTGACGATGCCGATGATATCATCGATGCGTTCTTCAAATACGGGGATGCGCGAAAAACCGGATTGGACAATACGTTTGAGGTCCGGTTTTTCGTTGGCGTCGATCACGAACATGTCGGCCCGCGGGGTCATGATTTCAGATGCATAGGTGTCATCGAATTCAAAGATGTTGTGAATCAGCTCTTTTTCCTCTTCCTTAATTTCACCCTCTTCTTCAACTACCTCGACGAATGTCATCAGTTCTTCTTCCGTGATCGATGGCGTGGTTTCAATTTTGCCGGTTAACCTGGGGATGAAGTTGAGAAAGATGATGATAGGAAAAAAAAGGCGGGATAACCAGAAAATGGGGAAAATAGCCAGCTTGGCAATGGCGACATTGTTTCGGGTGGCCAATGATTTGGGAAACACTTCGCCAAATACCAGGATCAGAAGCGTCATGATGCCGGTGGCGATGCCGACCGCATAGCCGGGGAAGGCGCTGAATGCCACCGAGGTCGCCAGGGCCGAAGCGCCCACGTTGACGACATTGTTGCCGATCAATATAGTTGACAGCAGCCGATGCGGGTCTTTCTTCATGCGCAGAATGAGCCGACAGGGCTTGCCGCCGGTTTTTGCCAGGTGGCGCGCGCGAGTTTTACTGATGGAAAAAAGAGCGGTTTCCGCTGATGAAAAAAAGCCGGAAAGCAATAATAAAATTACTAAGGCCAATATCTGATTGGTTAACATATAAGGATCTTAGCTGCTCCTGTCGTGTCGTGATGGGTCCGGTTTACGTTAAGGGAATATTAAAATAACCATTTTGCATGCGTTTTTCAAGTTATTTAGCCATGCCCATCCGGGAATCGTAAACAGGAACTGCGCGCGTATGGCGGGTGTCAACGCCCAGGTTCCGGCCGGTGATCGTCGATTTGGTCAAGCAAGTTGGGCAGGTGGTTGACATCGGCCAGCATATACCGTGCGCCGGCTTGTTCCAGCCGCTGGCGCAGCAACGCGGGATGCGGAGCCGATGTGGTGCATCCGATGCCGATAAATCCTGCGCGCGATCGTTTGGCGGCCTGCATGTCGTCGGGCATGTCGCCAACATACATGAATTGACGACCGGGCGCCAATCGCTTTTCAGCAATGGCATCCAACATGAATGGATGGGGTTTGCTCAACGATTTTGATTGGGGCTCGGAAGGGGCTTGCCGCTGTGCCGCCAAACAATCATCCAAAGTCAAAATTTCAACGAAAAAATGAAGTAAATTATATCGTTTTAACGGATACAGTGCTTCACCGCGCGGTCGGCCGGTGGCGATGGCCAATAAATTGTCATGCGACAATTTGCGCAATACAGCCGGCTGGATGATTACATTTTCTCGATGAATATAACCGGGCTGATGGTAGGTGCGCGGCTGGTCGGCATAGGTGTCGAAAAAAAGGTCCGGGCCCAAATAGATTTCCTGAAATATCTGTTTGATGATATTGCCGCTGCCCACGTCTCCGGCGTACAGGCGGGTGGTTACGGCATTGGGTATGCCGGCATGGTCGCGGCATATCTGTTGTAGCGGGTTGGCGCTGTTTTGTAAGAATTCAGCCAATTGGGTGACATCGCAAGTCGGCAGCACGGCATTGTATAATCGCCATCCTGCCAGGTCATCCGGCAGGTCGGAACACTCAACCAGGTTCATAAGCCGGCCGATGATGTGGCAAGACAGGTCCCAATCGTTGTTCAAACCGCCGGCTTGTTTGATGACGGCCAGCTCCGACAGACTGAACAACGGGTCGGGAAGCAGGCGCGCCCCGCGGGCAGGCAGCAAAAACAGCCGGGCGGTTTGTCGCACCACGTCACGATATGACCTGGATACATCGATCAGTACGCCATCCATGTCAAAAGCGATCAATCGGTTCATGATAACGAAATTTTCCGAAATTTTATTTGGATTTTATGATTGCACCATATATAATGGCGTCAATCTTTGGCAAGATCGCCTGCTTGCAAAGCGGGCGGGGTAAAAGCATCTTAACGGATGGCCTTTTGTGATTGTCACCAGTTATCTGCATTTTTATTTGCAATCGGTTCGAACTGTATGGCAAATTTCAACTATAAATGCAAGTGGCTTCAAGTTTTTATGCTGTTCAAATTTAATTTTCCTTCTCACGCGTTTCGTGGGAACCAGACTAAGTTGCTATTGTCGTCAGGCGAAGACAATAGCAGTATACGCCTGTTTACACTAAAATAAAGTGGTGGTCATGAATAACAATCTGACTGAAATTGTCTCTGTCGCTCAACTTGCCGAAATCAAACGAATCTATTCAGGCATCATGCACGCCTTGCCCAATTCAGCCGGAAATGTGGTGGTTTGCAGCAGCACTTTGCCGGCTGAGGGCAAAAGTTTGCTCACCGCGGCCGTGGCTACGGCGGCTGCCTCTCATTGTCAGGGAAAGGTTTT
>JGI10211J34971_10004877_pt1 | contig 10581 bp, 13 predicted proteins | sample Etolagsediment_FD_34971 | JGI IMG/M metagenome (IMG submission 34971)
TGCATATTTGTGGATATGTGCCGGCGGACGTAACGCAGTAGACGGGCCAAAGGACAAGCAGGATGGTGGATTTATTTTTGGCCGAGGCCCTTATGCGCTTTTTAGAAAACGTTTGATAACACTGCATATGATCAAAAGAGATCCCAGCACCAGGGCAATCCTCCCCAGATAATCTCCATGCCGGGCGAAAAAAGTGCGGCCGGAACGCAGATGCACCACTCCTTTGAGGGTGGTTTTCTGCCACCAGGGTGTCTGGGCCATCACCGTTCCCCGTGCATCGATCAGGGCGGAAATACCGTTGTTGGCCACGCGAACCAGATCCCGGCGGCACTCAATGGCCCGGATTGGGCTGAAGTTGAAATGATGACGGTAACCGGGAGTTTTATTCCACCAGCCGTCGTTGGTGATCATGCAGATAAAACCCTTTTGATCCGTCAAATGTTGGGCGCAGTACGGGCCGAAAACCGATTCAAAACAAACGATGGGCAGAATGTTGACCGAGCCGCCTTGCGATACAAAATGGGTGCTCTCCTGGCGGTTGCTGTAAGTGCCGTTATAGCCACCCAGTTCAAGGGAAAATCCTCCCAAAAAACCTAAGAATTGCACAAAAGGCATCCTTTCAAAAATGGGTACCAGCTTGGTTTTGTGATAAAACTGAGGAGGTTCGCCCGGTACCAGGAAGAGTGCGGTATTGAAAGCTTCGTAATGAAACCCTTCCTTCTCGTTAAACCGGCTCCCGGGAGGAACACGACTGCCCAGTTTTCGGTAACTGTGCACGCCCACAAGACAGTTCAGTCCCGGGTGTTCTTGCTGAAATGCCAACAACCGCCGGTAATATGGGGACGTGGAAGGATTTTCCTCGTCAATCTCCTGCACAATCAGGGTTTCAGGTCCGAAAAGATATTGGGTTTCATCATCACAAATATTTTCAGCCATTCTAAAGAATTCCGCCATGTGCCGCGCCTGATTTTCCGGTACGAATTTCTCCGTGTAGGGATCCAGATTGGGCTGAACGAGCGCTACTTTGACGGATTCCCCCCCCGGCTGAACATTTTGGAAAATATGATAGGACCAAAAGACGGGAGTCAGCAGAAGAACAGGAATTCCTATGGCGAAGGGAAGCGCCTTACCCACGCCCCGCTGGCGGTATACACAGTACGCCTTAAAAATGGCAAAATTGGTCAGAATAATCCAGAGGCTTCCGCCTCGAACGCCCGTAAATTCGTACCACTGAATGAATTCTACAACCGTAATCAGGGTATTTCCCAGATTGAACCAGGGCCACGCCAGATCCCAGATGTTATGAAAATATTCGTATCCCAGCCAGATCAATATAAATGAAAAGAAAAACGGCAGCTTGAGGATGGTTCGAACCCGGCTGGCGGACCAGAACACAAGGGCCTGCACGAGGGCGTTGGCCACAATAATGAGAGCCCCTCCCAGCCACTGCGCCTGTGTAATCCACCAGGAACCCAATATATTCCACAACAGAAAACCGGCGAAAGCATAATTAAACAGGGAATAAGGGTTCGGGCTTTGGTGAAGGTCTTCCTCCAGTTGAAGGAGAGGAAACCAGGCCAGGAAAACCGTGAAAAAAAGGGACGGGATCACCCAGGGAACCCCTAACAGCAAGCCACCCGCCAAGCTCAGTGAGAGGTTTTTTGTGGTGCTCCGATTCATTGATAATTTTTATCCCTTGCCGCATGGCGTTGCTTTGATACCGGAAAAAAATTACAGGACGTCATCAGATACCTTTCGTGGGGAAAAGCTGGGAGTATCTGCCGCTCCTGAAATTGACGGTGACGATGCCACATACAATCAATGCCAGGGCCAACATAAGTTCCCAGGTGATGGGTTCCCCCAGGATCAGGCCGCCAAGGGCCACACCGGCGATGGGCATGATAAAGATGAACGAATGGAGCGCCACGGCACCGTATTTCAACAGCAGGGTGTTCCAGGCCACAAAGCCGAAGGAGGCGGTCACAAGGCTCTGATAAAGAAGGGCGAAAAGCACTTTCCCATTCAAGTTGACGATCATGCTGCCGTCCCAAAAATATCCCGCCAGCAGAAAAAGGGAATGCAGAACAGCATGGGATAAAAGACGATCTGAAAGGGAGAAAAGAGATGAATAATCCGCTTGGTATAGACCGTGTTTAGGGCCCAGAGGAAACTGGTCGACAATATCAATAAGTCACCGATCTGAACATCCGCGGTAACCCCTTTTTTCCCTGAAAAAACCAGGACCATGCCCACCCCGCCCATAATCAGCCCCAGTATCTTCTTTTTGGTTATCCGATCCCCCGGAATAAACCAGTGGGCCAGGAGCAAAAGGAAAAACGGTTGAAGGTTCACCATTAGCGTTCCTCTGGATGCGCTTGTTTTCTCAAGGCCCAAATATAACAGCCCCAACTGAAGGGTAAACACGATGGAAATAATGAGAATCTGAAATGTCTGTCCCTTTTGCAGGGCGAAAGGTCTCCCGGTAAATCTGGCCCAGAGATAAATTGCCACACCGGCGATGCTGAAGCGGATTCCGGCGGCTGTAAAGGGTCCGATTCCCAAAAGGCTGTACTTGATGGCCACGGCATTGGCGCCGAAAAAAAAAAAAAAAAAAAAAGGAATTTCCCGGTTGCTGAGGTTGTATTGCACTGTTTTTTCCTATGGGTCTGTGAAACCGATCCATCCCGCTTATATACATTTAAAAGGGGAGACGGCAATCTATCACAAATCAAATGGAAAAAGAAGGCGGCACTCAAAAAGGCGTGGGAGCAAAGGTTTCCACCGCTGCAACGGCAATGCTGTTTGCATCCCACAGCACAGAGGCTTGTTTGACCACTTTTAAACGATGCCCAGATTTGCAGTTTATTTTGCAGGCAACGGGTTTCATTGATTGTCCACTGCTGAAAAGCATGCACCAGAAGCCCCCCTGGCCGTACCAGGGTTCACAGCCGGAGCATTCGAATATGGCGCACGTTTTCCCGATCAGTTCATTCGCCCCATAGCCGGTTAAATCCATCATAGAAGGGTTTACATGCTGAATGACACCGCCTGTATCGACCACGACCACCCCTTTCTTGAGGCTGTCGATGACTTTTTTCCAATTGATGGTCAGATCCGGCATGATCATTCCTGTCGCAAGTGGTCCTTTTTGACACCATCTTCCCGTTGTGTAAGGCGCTTTACGTGCGCCAGGAAATCTTCAGGATTTACGATACTTCCCGCATGGCGCAAAAGGATGCGAAGACCGTTTGCCCCATCTTTTTTCAGCAGGTACAAAACCGGCAGCGTGGGCTTTCCCAACAGCCCGAAGATGTGCCATTTTTCGTCGGCGAACAGCGGAAGATCATACCCCGTTGTCTTACGAAACTTCGCCACCGAGCGTCTGGTGCTTCCCGCTCCCAATCCCACCATTTTTACCCGGTCCCGCAGCTTTTCGTCTGCATCCAGCAGATTGAATAGGCCGTTGATGTTGGGAAGCTCTTTGAGGCACAACGTGCACATCTCATTATAGACTTCCACCAGGACGTACTCTCCCGCAATTTCCGAAAGGGAAAAATATCGACTCCCGGAAGAAAGCCCCAGATAGGCGATATCCTTTCCGGCCTGCAGCACAGCCAGACGGCACTTGGGAAAAAGCTGCCCTTCAACGGGACCTTTCGGCGCCAGGACTTTATGGTTGAGAGGGTCTTTCAGTGCCTGCCAGCCCTGAAACCCCCAGGGAAACTGGCTGACATTTCTGTATCCCAACCGCACGACCCAACCGGCCGCGATCTCACTGCGGGGTCATCTGAAGTTTCTGCAATAGGTAACAATTAAGCGATCCCGATCCTGGCCCAGCAACGCCTTCAAAGCCTGGGCGCGTTCAGGGTCCAGTCTGGACCTGTGGCCCAGATGAAACTCAAAATTGAGCGCTCCCGGGATATGGCCTTCCCGGTATTCATAATCGGGACGTACATCCAAAAGAATAACCTCTTTTCGGGATTGGATAAGGGCTTTAAGCTTGGGGAATTTGATGAGATTGAACCCGGCTGTTTCTGCCCGTTCTTGAGCATCCGGCCACCAAAGCGGCAAATTTTCCTCAGCACCCCCACTAACTTTACCCATGGACTGAGGCGGGCATATCATCCACAAAAAAAAGAGGCCGGAAAACAAATGCATTACGGGAATGACGTGACGAAAAAAACTGGCTGTCGCTTTTTGAAACCTCGCTCCATTAGCCTTTTTCATCACGTCGATTCTCCGGTAAACACTCGAAAAATTATTTGGGCGGTGCTAGTTTATAGCCACCATCCGTATTCCAGGTCATCTCACCATCCACATAATAGACCTCGACGATGTCCGGACGTTTATCAAGCGTCATATAGTATGCCTCACCGCTGCGCGCGCCGGTGCCGCAAACATAAATAATCGGTTTGTCCGCCTTCATGCCGGTCAGTTTCTTTTCCAGTTCCTCGGTGGGAATATTGATGGCGTTCTTAAAAGACCCGCTCTTGAATTCCTTGGGGTCCCTCACATCCACGAACAGCACGCTGTCAGGGGATTCGGCAACGATTTTTTTGAATTCCACAAAAGCGATGCTCCCCTCTTCCTTGGCAGCCTTGTATTTTTTCTTAACCGCGGCCTTTTTGGGCTCGGCTTTTTTGGCTGTTTTGGGTCCCGCACCGTAGACCTTTTTCCAATCGGGATATCCTTTTGCGAAAACCTTTATGTTGGTATAACCCAATTTTTCCGCTTTGAAGGCACTCTTGTGGCTCAAGGCACATTTGAGGCCGCCACAATAAAATACGATCAGCGCTCCTTTATCAGCGGGCAAAAGACCTTTCATTTTGTCAAACTGACTCGTGGGCATGGAAAGGGCGCCGGGGATATGACCCTTGTCATATTTTTTCACTTTGGGTCGGGCATCGATGACAATACCGACGGTTTTCCCATCCACGATTCCTTTAACCACGTCCGCTTCGACGATGGAAGGGTACGGTGTAAAGGTCTCCTTTTCGGCAGCCATCAGAGGTGCAGCCAGAAAAGAAACAGCCATCAGGGTCGGAAACATTATTTTTATCAATTTTTTCATGCGTTTTCCCCTTTTTTAAAAACCATTAAGTTAAGTTTGTCCATCAACTTTTTCATACCAGAGCCTGTGATGGTGTCTGGCGTATTCCTCGGGAACTTCACCCGTAAACATGGAGATGAATGCGGGCCTCTCTTCGCGGCTGATGGCCGCCATGTAAATGTGAATCAAAAGAATTCCAAATGTGACGGCTGCCGCCATGTAATGAATGGTGATACTCCACTGAACCAGCGGCGTCTGCGCGGGATTTAGATAGACCTTGGAAATGGCCATGATCACCCCGGTAATCACAAGCGCCACGGCACCTGCTATCATCCCTGCCGCCGCCGCCTTCTGTCCCGCGTTGTAAAACCCCTGATCCGGTATCTTCCCGTTCCATCCCAGCGGTTTCACCATCCGCGCCATATTTTTATAACCCATTGTCATCTGAAGATTTTTCTTAATCATCCACTGAATATCCCGGGGCAACTTGTAAGTCATGATCTGCCTTAGAAACGGCAAGGTATAACGGGCAATTCCCACAAAAATAAAAACAAGCCAAACCCCGGCCCACACGACACCCACAATGATGTGCACTTTGAGTAAGGCCGCTCCACCGCCAAACAGATCCCTCATCAACTGGGGGGGAAAACCACCACTGAACAATCGGTTGCAGGACAGGGTTGCTGATGAGACCCAGTCCCGTGGCCAGCAGAAAAAACCAGCAGGCTGCATTAAACCAGTGTATGAGGATCGAAGGCTGATCGTGCCGTTTGATCATTCGATTACGCATCCTTTTTACCTCCTTCATCCTTCTCATTGGGCGTATCATTGGGCATCATGAACTGCTTCACCAGCATGGCGCCCACTCCCAGCGCCGAAAGACCCACAAACCCCTTCATTGCCGGGCCGGCCAGGTTTTTCCAGAAGGCAAAGGCCGAGGGCATCTGGGCTTTTACGGGCCAATCCTTCACGCCGGGATCGCCGAGATAGTAAATATGGGGATCCGTATTGCTTTCATTGTTCACAACCTGGACCGCATCGCCTTTCTTTAAAAGCTTGCGCACCATGCTCCTCGAATCGTTCAAATCCCCGAAGACACGCGCCTTGTTGGGACAAGTGCTGACACAGGCAGGTTCAAGACCGGCAGCACGACGTTCCGCACAAAAATCGCATTTATCCGCAACCCTTAACTCCGGGTGACGGTATCGGGCGCCATAGGGGCAAGCCGGCAGGCACTGTCCGCACCCAATGCAGAGTCCTCGATCGATTTTAACAGTCCCATCCAAAGGATCCTTATAGGTAGCCCCGGTGGGACACGCTTCCACGCAAGTGGGTTTTTCGCACTGCATGCAGTTACCGGGTTGAAACAGCATCCGTTTACCCTTTTTGGCAACGGCCTCAACATCCGGTGTTTTAATCCAATTGCGCCATTGGCCCGTGGGAACCTTGTTGGCCTCTTTGCAGGCCGCCTGGCAGGCTTTACAGTCTATGCACGCAAAAGAATCGATGACCATGGCCAGTTTCTTTTCCATCAGGCAGCCTCCTTTTGAACGGTGACGATGGTCTCATGCATGGCCATGTTTCCGGTGAGTGTGTCCATTTCATCTTCCACAACCTCCGCAATGCAGGCACCCTTCCCTTGCAGATTCCTAAGGTCCTTGCTCAGCACACCGAACCCCGTATGCATGTATACCGTGTCGACCCTGGTTTTGTAGGTGACATTGGCATCGAGTTTCTGGGTGCCCGCGGGGCTGTCCACCTTGACGCGGTCCCCATGGGCAATACCCAGTTTGCCCGCCGGGTCCGGGTGGATCCAGAGGCTGTTGTCGGATACAAATTCCTGAAGCAAGCTGTTGTTCTGACTGCTGCTCTGGGTAATCACCGCTGTCCGGCCCACCACCATACGGAATTTGAGGGGTGGCACTTCCTTTGGCTTATGGTAAACGGGCATGGGATCCACGCCCAACTGTTCATAGCGTTCGTTATAGAGTTCAATTTTGTGGCTTTTGGTCTTGAAAATCCGCCCGTCATACACCCCGTACAGCTTGCTGGGATTGTAATAGACACCATCTCTTTTAAGGGCATCCATTGCACCGGGAAGGCCATCAAGCTGTTCGGATCGAAACTCATCCACCGTAAAATCAAAATACTCTCCCAGATCCATCCGCTTGGCCAGTTCCGTCATCACCCAGAGGGCCGGTTTGGAGTCAAACATGGGCTTTGAAACTACCGGATCGCGCGTGACCACGCACGCACAGGCTGACGACCCCTGCTGCGCGGAACAGGGATCTGTGCGCTCAAGAGCACACTGGCTCGGCAATACCAGATCGGCCAGCCAGGCCGTGTCACTCATGACGAGATCCATGCTCAAAGCGAAATCCAGGTTTTCATACATCTTCAACGTCTTTTCCCGGTTGGCGGCGGTTTGCGCCGGATTGGTCTTGTAGGTAACGAATCCTTTTACGGGGTATGGTTTTTGAGCAATCACCGCGTCCCTTGCAATTTTAAAGGATCCTTCCTCATCGAACATGAGTTTGGCCACACCCGCATCGATGCGGTCATCCGGGTTGTTTTCATAAAAGGGCGCTTCAATATGGGGAGATTTGAGCCCCACTTTTCTGGCCGCTGTCAGCCCGCCCGGCCGGTCCCAGTTCCCCAGAAGGGCGTTGACGATGGCAAACGCGCGACGGATCTGGCTGGAGTCCGTATAGTTTGAGCTTCGGCGCCCGGGGTAAATCATGGCCCTTGGCGCGGCGGCGGCCATTTCGCGAGCGATTCTTCGAATTTCCCCGGCAGGAATTTCCGTCTCCTGTGCCGCCCACTCCGGGGTATAATTTCGAACATGCTCTTTGAGCTTATCCAGACCGAAACACCGATTCTGTACGAAATCCCGGTCGTAGCGGTTTTCGAAAATCAGCACATGGGCGAATGCCAGCATCAGCGCCATGTCCGTGTGGGGCCGGATCGCATGATATTCATCGGCCAGGGCCGCGGTTTTGGTATACCTCGGGTCCATAACCACCAGTTTCGTCCCCTCTTTCATGGCCGTCATGAGGTCCATGCTGTCCGGCGTCACCAATGCCTCAAAGCGGTTAGCGCCGCACATGACCACATATTTGGTGTGTCGCATGTCCGGTATGGGAACTTCTCCAAAGGTGTCCAGAAACCCCCGCGTACCGGCGATGAGGCACATGGACTCGTGGGAAAGAGCATTGTAAGACCCGAAAGCTTCCGCAAAACGATGCACAAAAAGCGACTGCATATCTGCCCCCGCCATGAACATGACACCACAGCGCGTATATTTCTCGGCAATGCGGTTCAATTGTTCCGCGGCATGGTCCAGAGCCTGATCCCAGGTCAAACGCTGCCATTTCCCCTCGCCCCGGGCCCCTTTCCTTAAAAGCGGTGTTTTGAGACGATCGGGATCGTAGAGTTGCCGAATGCCGGCGTTTCCCTTAGCGCACAGCATGCCTCGGGACTTATGAAACTTTGGATTGGGATCCAGTTTTTCCACCACGTCGCCCCGGACCCGCGCAATGAGGCTGCATTTGTTAAAGCACATATCACAGACGCCGAATTTACTTTGGAAAGCCCCAGGGTTCACGGCCGCTGCCGCTCCCTGAACCCCCAGAAAATTCCCGCTGCCCGCTGCGAGGGCCGCTGCACCGGAGAGCTTGAGAAAATTTCTCCGCGACATCTTCAAATCGATTTTACTGTTCATGGATGACTCCATTGTATCTTCGTTCGTTTTGGTTAAACGATTTAATCTCGCTGCTATTTTCAGCTTATTTGCATTTAGCTGGTGTGGGAGAGTCTTTGGCAAATTTGTAAAGATAGGAATAGATGTCCTCAATGCCTTTCGGAGTCGCTTTTTCCCATGCCGCCTTGCAGGGATACGTGGCTGCTTTTTCAGGGGCAAACGCCGCCGTCCATTCGCTCATGGTATAGGTTGCCGGTTCAAGAACCTTGGCCTGCTTTTCGCCGGTGGCATTTTCCACATGGCAGGACCGACAATTCTTTCTGAACAGGTATTTTCCTTTACGGTAATTGCCCTCTGCCATGGCGGTTCCTAAAAATGAAATCATGAGTAAACCCAACAACACACATCCAAAAATTTTTTTCATTTTGCTATCCTCCCTGTAAAATTTTAATTTAAATATTTTATTCCAATATGTTACGCTCTAATCGATATTGCTACCCAAGACGATAAGCAAGTAGCATGCCGAAAATTGTGATTTCATCTTGGTTTGCATAACAATCTGGATTCACGAGATAAATAGCTCCGTTTTTCAATTACTGCGCCGATGTACCTGTTAACCGAACGGTTTACAGGCGGGCCTCGGCAGTTTTTTATTCATTCATGGGGGATAACAAAATGGCTGCAAGCCTTGATAATCTAACCAGCGAGGAACGCTCACTGCTACTGAACGGGCTACCCCTTTTGAGCCAGACTTTTTGGGGGCCATCCAGAGAATGGTGCGATGAAATACAACTCGCAAAACAAACTCACGAGCTGGAAAAACTGGGGAACATGGCCGGGCAGGATGGCGCCGCCCGTGAGTTGATCTCTTACATAGAAAAAAACAGTAATATGAATATGTTACGCCAAACCCTTGAAGCCGCTTATGTAAGGCTGTTCATTAGCGCCAAAGGCGGCATCACGGCCTCCCTTCATCACTCCTTTTACGACTCCGAAGACGGACGGCTCATGGGACGTCCTGCCCAAATGATGGCAACGAGGCTGAAGGCTTCAGGACTGGCGGTTCCGGAAAAGGGTTCCGTTCCCGCGGATCACCTGGCCGTGGAGGTTGAATACCTGACGCTTCTTCTTGAAGGTGCCTTCGGTGATGGGGGTGAAGATTTTCTTATTTTGGCAAGGGATTTTGCGCGCTCCGAGCTCACTCCATGGCTAAAACAGTTTACCAAAAGGCTTCAATCTGAAACCGACTGCCCCTTTTATCCCGCCGCTGCCGGTCTGCTCCTTGGCCTGGTATCCCTGATCGCAGCATAGGGGCCGGTAAAAAATTGTGCGTAAACATTCGCCTGATGTTGCCTTGCGGCACCGAATATGCTAGAGGTGTCAGCAGTGTTAACTTAACAGGTTTACAGTTGCCCTGAAGGTTTCAAAAATATGGATTTGTCAAAATACTGGAAAACTGTGGTCGACACCCTTCCGGACGGATTGATGGTGTTCGACGCCGCCGGGACCATTATGGCCATGAACCCGGCGGCGGAAAAGCTAACAGGTTACCGCTCCGAAGAGTTGATCGGTCGCAACTGCGGCGTCTTAAACTGCACCGGCTGCCGGGTTTTTGATCATGGAAAGGAGAACCCTTTCTGCAGTCTTTTTGCCACCGGCGCGGTCCGGGAAAAGCAGTGTCTGATTACCAACAAAGCCCAACGGTTGGTGCATGTGGTGAAAAATGCCTCGGTGTTAGGCGGTTGGACAAAAATAATCATCCCATAATCGACATGTCCGAGAATGCACACACTGGATTAATATCGACAAAGTACTTCCCGAGTTTTGGGTG
>JGI10211J34971_10004878_pt1 | contig 10581 bp, 7 predicted proteins | sample Etolagsediment_FD_34971 | JGI IMG/M metagenome (IMG submission 34971)
GCAATCTCTAACGGTGCAAAAATAGTAGTAACTGAAAAAAAAATTAATGGACTAAAAAATGGTATTTTATTTATTCACTCAAATAATATTAGAAAGTTACTAGCTGAAATATCATTTAAAATTAATAACAAAATTCCAAATAATATTATTGCGGTTACAGGTACAAACGGAAAATCCTCTATCGCTGATTTTTATTATCAAATATTAAATTTAAGTAATAAAAAAGTCGCATCAATTGGAACATTAGGGGTTAAATCAAAAAAATATAAAAAAAATTTATCTAACACTACAATAGACCCAATTCAATTAAGTAAAATTTTAAATAAATTAAAAAAACAAAATATTAATAACGTCATTATGGAAGCATCAAGCCATGGTCTAAGTCAAAACAGGCTAGATGGATTATTGTTTAATACAGGAATATTTACAAATTTGTCACAAGATCATTTGGATTATCATAAAAATACAAAAAATTATTTAAAAGCAAAACTATATCTATTTGAAAAATTAATTAAAAAAAGGGGCAACATAATAACCGATGAACAAATACCAGAATTCAAAAAAATAAAAGATATAGCAACCAATAAAAATTTAAATCTTTTCTCATTATTAGATAAAAAAAATGATTTTCAATTTTTATCTCATCAATATGAGGATGAGTCCCAATTGTTGAGCATAAAATATAAAAATTCAATTCATAATATTAAACTTAATTTGATAGGAAAAGTTCAATTTAAGAATGTATTAATGTCAGTCATTGCTTCAATNAAAAGTGGTATCAATATTGAAGACGTACTTAATGCAATACCAAAAATTAAGTCTGTTGAGGGAAGATTTGAAAGAGTTGGTAGAATAAAAAATAACTCAAAGGTAATCTTAGATTATGCACACACACCTGATGCTTTAAAAACTTGTCTTCAAAATATCAAAGAACAGTTTCCAGGTAATAAAATAGCTCTAGTGTTTGGCTGTGGTGGAAATAGAGATCAAAATAAAAGAGCTAAAATGGGTAAAATTGCTGATCTTTTTTCTGATAAAATTTATCTCACCGATGATAATCCAAGACTAGAACAGCCTAGTAAAATAAGAAAAGACATTAAAAAGGGAATAAAAAAACAAAAAGTATTGGAATATTCTAATAGAGCCAATGCAATTACAGAGGCAATAAAAAACTTAAATACAGGTGAGATTTTACTTGTAGCTGGAAAAGGTCACGAAAAAATTCAAGAAATTGGTGTTAAAAAAATTTTTTTCTCAGATAAAAAAATTATCCTTGATGCAATAAAAATTAAAAATTTAAAATTATCAAATAATTTAAAGGTTAATATACTTAAAGAGCTTAGCGCAGAAAAAAAAATATCTAACCAAATCTCTTTGCAGAAAGCTAGAATTAATTCAAAAGAAATAAAAAAAAATGATATTTTTTTTGCAATTAAGGGAAAAAAAAACGATGGTAACAAATATATAAGTGAAGCTTTCAAAAAAAAAGCATCAGTTGCAGTAGTCAATAAAATTGAAAAAAAATTAAATATTTCTCGTCAAATTAAAAGCAAAGACTCTCTTAAATTATTAACTGAAAGTTCTGAGCTATATAGAGAAAATATAAAAACAAAAATTATTGCTATAACAGGTAGCTGTGGAAAAACTACATTAAAGGAATTGTTGGGCAATACATTAAAACAGATATCTACAGTCGGTATTTCACCTAAATCTTATAATAATAAGTATGGAGTTCCGCTAAGTCTTTTTAATTTAGATCAAAGAAATGATTATGGAGTTTTAGAAATTGGCATGGATAAAAAGGGTGAAATTGATTTTCTCTCTAAAATTGTTAAACCAGATGTTAGCGTGATTACCAATATTAATTATGCACACGCTAAGAATTTTAAGAATATAAAACAAATTGCTTTAGCAAAATCAGAAATAATTAATAATACAAAAATTAATGGATCTGTTGTTCTAAACGCTGATGATAATTTTTATACTTTACATAAAAAAATAGCAAATAAAAGAAAACTTAAGATTTTATCATTTAGTATTGATAATCAAAATGCCAATATAAAATTGGTAAGTATAAAGAGAATTAACAATAAGTTTAAAGCAACAATTAGAGTAAATAATTTAAAAACTTATTTTTTTATTTCTAATAGTTTTCAAAATAATATCTTAAATATTTTAGCTGCTTTAGCTGTAATGAGTATTTTTATAGATGTATCTAAATTGAAAAAAAATATTTTTATGGGATTTAAAACACCAGATGGTAGAGGAGATATCGCTAAAATTGAGATTAATAATAAAAGATTAAACTTGGTAGATGAAAGTTATAATTCAAATCCGTTGTCTCTTAAATCTGCAATTTTAAATTTTGATAAAATTGAAATTAACAAAGGAAAAAAATATTTATTATTGGGTGATATGTTAGAACTTGGAAAACACTCAAAAAAACTTCATCAAACTATAGGAAAAATAATCAATAAAACAAAGATAGACAAAGTCTTTGTTAAAGGAGACAAAATTTTATTTACATACAATTCTGTTTTAAAAAAGAAAAAAGGTAGGGTGTTGAATAATAACTCACAAATAATTGATTTGATTAAAAATGATTTAAATAATAATGATTATCTTATGGTTAAGGCCTCAAATGCAACAGGATTCCATAAGATAATAAGCCAAATTAAAGGATAGAAATAAATGCTTTATCAGTTTTTACTTAATTTTGTTGATACCTTTGGGTTTTTAAATGTTTTTAAATATATCACCTTTAGAACAGGATTATCTTTATTTACTTCATTAATTATAGTTTTGTTAATCGGTGGACCTTTTATAAATTTTTTTTCAAATAGAAAGATTGTTAATCCTATACGTGATGATGGTCCACAAGATCATATTATAAAAAAAATTGGCACACCAACAATGGGAGGAGTAATCATTTTGTTCGGATTACTACTTTCTGTATTATTTTGGGGTGATTTATCAAACACAAGTGTTTTATTTTGTGTCTACATTGCCATTTCTTTTGGTTTACTTGGAGCCTTTGATGATTATAAAAAAATAAAACATAATAATTCCTCAGGAATTTCATCTAAATTTAAGATATTATCACAAGTTATATTAGCAATATTAGGAACTAGTTTATTTCTTTATTTTGTTGATTATCAGGAAATTACAAATTTATATTTTCCATTTTTTAAAAATTTAATAATTAATCTTGGGTGGTTTTTTATTCCTTTTTCTGTATTTGTAATTGTTGGTTCATCAAATGCAGTTAATTTAACAGATGGGCTTGATGGATTAGCTACAGTCCCTGTAATTTTAGTTGCAGGTTGTTTTGCATTTATAAGTTATGTAACTGGAAATATTGTTTTTTCTGATTATTTACAAATTCCATACATTGAAGGCACTGGTGAGGTTTCAATTTTTTGTGGTGCAATAATAGGATCATGTTTAGGTTTTTTATGGTTTAATGCTCCACCTGCTAAAATTTTTATGGGTGACACAGGCTCTTTAGCGCTTGGAGGCTCTTTAGGTGCTGTTGGAATAATTACAAAACATGAAATAGTATTAGCGATTACGGGTGGGTTATTCGTTTTAGAAGCTGTTTCGGTAATGGTACAAGTAATTTCTTTTAAATTAACTGGTAAAAGAATTTTTAGAATGGCACCAATTCATCATCATTTTGAAAAAAAAGGATGGCCAGAGTCAACTGTGGTTATCAGATTTTGGATCATTTCAATCATTTTAGCAATGATAGGTTTAGCCACTTTAAAATTAAGATAATGATTAAAAATAAAAATATTTTTTTAGAAAAAAAAATATTAATTTATGGTTTAGGAAAAAGTGGAATTGCTTCATATAAATTTTTAAAAAATAAAGCTAAAGTATATTTATTTGACGATGATTTAAAAAAAAAATTTGAAAAACAATCAAATCGAAGGCTAAAAACTATTCAGGCAATTTCTAAAATTAAGTTTGATAGTATTATTATTAGTCCAGGAATTGATGTTTTAAAATGTAAATTATCTAAATTTCTTAAAAAGAATAAATCCAAAATTTATACAGATTTGGATGTATTCTACTCATTTTACAAAAATAAAAGCATTACTATTACTGGAACTAATGGAAAATCAACTACTGCTCAAATATTACATGAAGTTTTATTAGACCAAAAGTATGACTGTAGATTGGTTGGAAACATTGGAAATCCAGTATTATGTGAAAAAAAAATTACAAATAATACTTTTTTTGTCGTTGAAGCTTCATCGTATCAATTAGATTATAGTCAATTATTTACCACTAAATACTCGGCAATACTTAATATAAGTCCAGATCACATAGAGAGGCATAGAAATTTAAAAAATTATATTAGTGCTAAATTTAGGTTATTAGACTCACAGTCTAGGCAGTCTATAGCATTTGTAAAAAAAAATGATGTACTAATAAATAAAAAATTAAATAGCAAAAGATATAATCCAAAGATTATTAAAGTTGATTTAAAAAAAGCTAATAAAATAATTAAACTAATAAAAAATAAATACTTTTTATCGGCAGGTAACCTGGAAAATCTATCATTTATTTTGAAGATTTCAGAAAAATTAAATTTAAATAATAAAATATTAATTAAAACTTTAAATAGATTTAAAGGATTAAAATATCGACAACAAATTATCTATGAAAATAAAAATTTAACGATAATTAATGACTCGAAATCAACAAGTTTTGCATCATCAGAAAATTTATTAAAAAATTTAAAAAATGTTTATTGGATTTTAGGTGGTATTCCTAAAAAAGGTGATAAATTAAATCTATCTAAAAAACATTGCAAGAATTTAAAAACATTTGTGTTTGGTAACCACTATAAAGAATTTAAAAAAAATATTAGAAATAAAATTCCTATCAATCATTTAAAATATTTAAAAGACATATTAAAAGCAATATTTTCTGATTTAGAAAATGAGAAGTTAAAAAAAAATATCATATTTTTCAGTCCAGCTGGAGCATCATTCGATAGTTTTAAAAATTTTGAAGATAGGGGAAAATATTTTAATCAATTAATTAAAAAATTTCTTTATGCAAAATAATATTTTTTATATAAATTTTATTATCAATGGTGGAAGAATATAGATAAATCAATATTTTTACTTATTAGTTTATTATTTATTTTTAATTGGACTTTTTTTTTCATTAGTTTCCACATCATTAATTGCTTCTGATAAATTAGATACAAATAGTTACTTCTTTTTTTTTAAGCATTTAATCTATATTTTTATTGGAATATTTATAATTTTTATTTTTTCTTCTTTAAAAACTAATCAATTATTTCGTTACTCGTATTTTCTTTTTTTTATTACTTTGTTTGCTTTACTTTTAGTTCCCATTCTTGGTGTTGAGGTGAAGGGATCAAAAAGATGGATAGATCTATTTTTTTTACCAAGATTTCAACCCATTGAATTATTAAAACCCTTTTTCATTATCATGATTTCAACTATTTTATGCAGTGTCAGAACTTCAAATATTTATTTAAAATATTTATTATCAACAATCTTGGTATCTATAATTGCTCTATTTCTTATAATGCAGCCAGATATAGGTCAAACTCTTCTTGTTATTTTCTCTTGGGCAGTTTTAATTTTTACATCTGGAGTAAATATCTTTTTACTTTTTGGTCTTTCTACTATTGCTATTATTTCATTAGTTTACTTAATTATGTACGTACCTAAGTTTGATTATATTCAAGGTAGGATTTTTTCTTTTTTTAATAGAGATACAGGAACACATAATTTTCAATCTGATAAAGCTATCGAGTCAATTACAAGTGGTGGTTTCTTTGGTAAAGGAATTGGCGAAGGAACTTTAAAAAATCGAGTACCAGAAGCACACACTGATTATATAATCTCTGTAATTTCTGAAGAGTTTGGTGTCGTTGCCATAATATTAATATTATTTTTGTTTTTAATCTTTATTTATATGGTCTTTAAAAAAATAAACTTTGAAAAAGATGATAAAATTAAACTAGTTTTAATTGGATGTGTAAGCTTAATTTTAATGCAAGCAACTATTCATATAGGTGTTAATATCAGATTATTTCCTACTACAGGCATGACCTTACCATTTTTAAGTTATGGAGGCTCTTCAATAATAAGTATCTCAATAATATCAGGCATAATTTTAAATTTAACAAAAAGAAAAATAGAAAATTAAAATGAAAGGTAAGATTTTAATTTCTACCGGAGGATCTGGCGGACATGTTATTCCAGCAATTACAATCCATGATCATTTAAAAGAAAATTACAATATATTAATTTCAACTGATGTTAGAGGCCTTAAATATTTAGATGATAAATCTTATGAAACTGTAGTTATTGATACTCCCAAGTTAAATAATTTCATTTTATTCCCATTATCAATTTTAAAAGTATTTTTATTAATTTTAAGATCATTGATAACATTAAAAAAAGAAAAAATTCAAATTCTTATTTCTACTGGTGGGTACATGTCACTACCATTATGTATAGCAGCTTGGATATTAAATATAAAAATTTATTTGCTAGAACCCAATATGGTAATTGGAAGAGCAAATAAATTTTTTCTTAAATTTTGTAAAAAAATCATATGTTATTCAGAGAATATTATTAGTTTTCCAAAAAAATATAAAAATAAATTAAATATTATAAATCCATTAATAAGAAAAAAATATTATAATAAAAAATCAAAAAAAAATAATAATAATAAATTTACTTTGATAATAATAGGGGGGAGTCAGGGTGCACAAATATTTGATAAAATTTTGCATGAGTCAATTATTAAAGTTTCGAAGTTTAAAACTTTAAAGGTAATTCACCAAACAAATCAAAAAAACATAGATAATCTCAAAAATCTATATTTAGAAAATAATATTGAAAGTACTGTTTTCAGTTATGATCAAAATCTAAATTTATTAATAGATCAAGCTGATTTGTGTATTACAAGATCTGGAGCTTCTAGTTTGGCTGAAATTTCGTTATCTGAAAAACCATTTATTGCCATTCCATTACCAAGTTCTAAAGATAACCATCAATTAGAAAATGCTAATTATTATAAAGATAAAGGTTGCTGTTGGGTTGTTGATCAAATTAATTTTGATAAAAAAAAATTTGAAGATTTGCTATTAAACATATTGAGCAATAAAGATGAAATACTTATAAAAAAAAATAATTTAGAAAAATTAAATTATCAAAATACATGGAATAATGTTAATCAAAATTTATTAAATATTATTAATGAAAATTAAATTAGCAAAATCAGAAATTATTCATTTTATTGGAATTGGTGGAATAGGTATGAGTGGATTATCTCTCATTATGAAGAGTAAGGGATTTAAAGTTCAGGGCAGTGATATTGCAAGTAACAAAAATATTGAGAGATTAAAAAAAGATAAAATTAAGATTACAATTGGACATAAAAAGCAAAATATTAATAAAGCAACAATTGTAGTAGTTTCTTCTGCAATTAAAAAAAATAACCCTGAATTAATAGAGGCAAATAAAAAACAACTACCGATTTATAAAAGAGGAGAAATGCTAGCCAATATTGTTTCTTTAACAAAAAATATTGTAGTTGTTGGCTCTCACGGAAAAACAACTACTACATCACTAATAGCTTCGATTTTTCAAGAAACCAAAATAGATCCAACCATTATTAATGGAGGTGTCATAAATTCTATCAACAATACTGCAAAACTTGGTAAAAGTGACTGGTCTATCTTAGAAGCGGACGAGTCTGACGGCAGTTTTGTTCACGTTCCACCAACATATTCGATAATTACCAACATAGATAGAGAGCATATGGATTTTTATAGTTCTATGGATGAGTTAAATAATTATTTTATTAAATTTATAAAAAAAGTTCCATCCTTTGGAAAATCTTTTATTTGTATTGATGATAAGAATAATAAAAAATTGATTAAGAAGTTGAATAATAAAAATTTTTATACATATGGAACAGATATAAAATCAAATTTTTGTATTAAAAATATTAAACAATCAAAAGATTATTCTGAATTTGATTTAAAGATAATTTTGCCAAATATAAAAAAAAAATTAATTAAAAAAATTAAAATACCTTTATTAGGAATACACAATATTAGAAATTCAGTTGCAGCCTCAGCTTTGGCTATTACAGTTGGATTAACAGTTTCAAGTATTAAAAAAGGATTAAAAAATTTTAAGGGTGTTCAAAGAAGATTTAATAAAATTTTCACATTTAATAAAGTCGACTTTTTTGATGACTATGCCCACCATCCAACTGAAATCAAATTTGTGTTAGAAGGAGTAAATAAAGTTTATCAGGGATATGAAAAGATATGTATTTTTCAACCACATAGAATATCAAGGTTAAAAGACTTAAAAAAAGATTTCACTTATGCATTTAAAAATGCAGATAAAGTAATCTTACTTCCTATTTATACAGCAGGAGAAAAAATATCATTAGGTTTTAAATATGAAAATTTTGCAAGAGAAATAATCAAAAACTCAAAAGTAAAACTATTTTTAGCAGATGATAGATTTCAATTAGCTAAATATATTAAAAATAATATTTATGGAAAAAAAATAGTTATTGGAATGGGTGCAGGGACAATCTCAAATTGGATGAGAGAAATGCCTAAATATTTATAATGAGCATTAACCAAAATGATTTGTTATCAGAATTTAATGAAAATATTAAATTTGATTATAATTTAAAAAAAAGAAATTGGTTTAACATAGGTGGTAATGCAAAAATTTTCTATAAAGCTGAAAATTTGAAAGAATTAATTAAATTTTTAAAATTAATAAATAATAAAGAGAAAATATTTATCCTAGGAGGTGGCTCAAATACTCTTATTACTGACAAAACATATGATGGTGTTGTAATCAAGTTATCAAATAATTTTAATAATATTTCCCTTTTGTCAGAAGACATAATTATAGCTGGAAGTGCCGTTAGTGATAAATCANTATCAGAATTTGCAATGGATAATAGTTTGGGTGGATTTGAATTTTTATCTTGTATACCTGGTACAGTTGGAGGAGGNATAAAAATGAATGCNGGTTGTTTTGGAAGAGAATTTAAAGATATCCTAATCTCAGTACAAGCTATAAACAAATCAAGACAAGTTGTTACAATTCCAGCAAAAGAAATTGATTTTAAATACAGAGATAGTGGATTACCTAACGATTTAATTTTTTTAAGTGCATCTTTTAAGGGTTTCAAAAAAAAATCAGATTTGATTAAGAAAGAAATGATAGAATTAAAAGAAAAAAAAGAAAAAGCACAACCTACAAAAATTAAAACAAGTGGAAGCACTTTTAAAAATCCATTGGGTCAATCAGACAAAAAAGTTTGGCAATTAATAAAAGAGTCAGTTCCTCTAGAAAAATCATTTGGCGATGCCGGTATTTCTGAAAAACATTGTAATTTTTTTGTAAATAAAGGTAATGCTAAATTTGATGATATGAAAAAATTAATAGAATTTGTGTCTGAAAGTGTTTTAAAAAAAACTGGTGTAAAGTTACAAACAGAAATAAAAATTTTAGAATAAATTGAAAAAAAAAATATTAATACTTGCAGGTGGAATTTCAAAAGAAAGATTAATTAGTCTTGATACAGGTTTGCAAGTTGCAAAAGAGCTAAAAAAAAATGGCTACAAAGTAAAAATTTCTGAACCAGATGGTAATTTATCAAAAAATATTAATCAATTTAAACCTAACGTTATATTTAATGCTTTACACGGACAGTTTGGTGAAGATGGTTATATTCAAACTATTTTGGAAGGGTTTAAAATACCATACACTCATTCAGGAGTAATTGCTTCTTCATTAGCAATGGATAAAGCAATATCTAAAAAAATTTTTATACAAAATAAAATTAATACCCCAAAATATATTAAATATTCTTATGAAGAAAATAATTTTGATTTAATAAAAAATATAGAAAAGAAGTTCAAATTTCCAGTTGTAGTTAAGCCAATTAATGAAGGCTCAAGTGTAAATGTTTTTATTTGTACAAAAAAAAATATTACAAGAATTTTAAGTTCTTTGAGAACTTATAAAGAGATAATGATTGAAGAATTTATTGGGGGAAGAGAAATTCAAGTTGCAATTATGGGTAATAAAAAATTAGGAGCAATAGAACTCAAACCAAGGAGAAAATTTTATGACTACAAAGCTAAATACAGCGCAAATGCAAAAACTGAACATATTATTCCAGTTGAGCTGCCAAAAAATAAATTAAATGAGGTAATGGATCTATCACTTAAAGCTCACAAAATTATAGGTTGTAAGGGTGTTACTAGATCAGATTTTAAATTTTATAAAAATAAGTTTTATTTACTAGAGATTAATACTCAACCAGGAATGACAAGATTGTCTCTTGTTCCAGAAATAGCAAAATATAAAGGAATGTCCTTTATAAAACTAATTGAGTGGATTTTAAAAGATGCAACAACGAAAAAGTAAAAAAATTTTAATATATTTTTTTTTACTACTGATAGTTGGCTCAATAAATAATATTAATCTTAATGGATTAAAATTTCAAAATGTTAATGATATTAATATTACCGGATTA
>JGI10211J34971_10004881_pt1 | contig 10579 bp, 10 predicted proteins | sample Etolagsediment_FD_34971 | JGI IMG/M metagenome (IMG submission 34971)
TTATTTGTAAAGCCACTTAGTATAAAAGGTTATCTTTTGAGTCAACAAGTTCTTACAGCTACCATCCCTCATGAAGCGTTAGGCGACCGCCTAGACGTTGCTATTAGTCCGTTATTTTCAGACTACTCTCGTAACCGTATTCAGCAATGGATTAAAGACGGCAACCTTAAGGTTGATGGTGAGGTTTGGAATAAACCTCGCCAGGCTGTTTTAGGAGGTGAAAAAGTTGAATTACTTGTTGAGATTGAGAATACGACTGAGATTCCAGCGCAAGAGATTGAATTAGACATTGTTTATGAAGATGACTCTATTATGGTGATAAACAAGCCACCAGGCCTGGTGGTTCACCCTGGAGCAGGAAACCCTGATCGTACATTAATGAACGCATTATTGTTTTATAACCCAGCGCTACGTGAAGTACCAAGAGCTGGGATAGTGCATCGTTTAGATAAAGACACATCAGGTTTAATGGTAGTGGCTAAAAATGTACCCGCACAAACCAGTTTAGTCAGTCAGCTTCAACGCCACGCGGTAGAGCGTATTTATGATGCGGTTGTTGTGGGTAAAATGGCAAGAGGTGGAACGATTGATAAAGCCATCGGACGAAGCCCTGGTGATAGAAAGAAAATGGCTGTGCGTGCCATGGGTGGTAAAGCAGCCGTTTCCCATTTTCGTGTTTTAGAGCACTTTAGAGAACATACTCGTATTCGTGTAAAGTTAGAAACAGGGCGAACTCACCAAATTCGTGTGCATATGGCCTATTTAGGTTTCCCGTTGGTAGGGGATCCCGTTTATGGTTCTCGTTTTAGAATCCCTAAAAAGATGCAGGAAGAGTTTGTTCAGTTTTTACGTGGCTTTCATCGTCAAGCATTACATGCTGGAGCATTAAGCCTAACGCATCCTGCAACAGGTAAAACCATGAAGTGGAAAGCACCAATGCCTGATGATTTATTTGAATTGGTGGATGTGCTTCGTGAAGATATGCAAGATTATGAGAATGCTCAGTTAGGCTACGATGACTTTGATTATGATTACGGGGTTGAAGTTGAGTGGGTCACTGATGAAGACATTCCTGATTGATTTTTATTAGCCTGGAAAAATTTCTGTGTTTATAACGCCTGATTGGCCAAAACCGAAAAATGTACACGCTTTGTGTACCACTCGTTTAGATGGCGTGAGTTCTGCGCCATTCAATTCCTTAAATCTGGCCACACATGTTGAAGATAACCCCAAAGATGTCTTGCAAAATCGTGCCTTGTTACGTGCACAAGCACAATTGCCTGCCGAGCCTATTTGGCTTAATCAACAGCATACAGATGTTGCAATCGCTTTAACTTCTCAAACCCTCTTTAATACACCACCGATTGCGGATGCCGCTTGGACACAAAGCCCAAATGTCGTTCCAGTAGTAATGACTGCCGACTGTTTACCCATTTTAATTACTGATAAAAAGGGAAGTTGTGTAGCGGCTATTCATGCTGGTTGGAAAGGTTTGGCAGACAAAATCGTCACTAAAACCATTCAATCGTTGCCTGTTGAGCCAGGTGATTTAATGGCCTGGATAGGACCAGCCATTTCAGTCAGACAGTTTGAAGTCGGGCAAGATGTGTTTGATGCATTTGTAAATCAAAATGAACAAAACCGTGCCTTTTTTCATAAAAAAATAGGCTCAAATCAAAAGTATTTAGCCGACTTACCAGGCCTGGTAACTTTAGAGATTCAAAATCTTGGCGTTACACAAATCTACGACAGCCAGTTATGTTCATTTGAAAGTGAAGAGCAGTTTTTTTCCTATCGAAGAGACGGAAAGACGGGGCGAATGGCTTCTATGATCTGGATTGAAGCTTGAAGTTGTTCTTGGTTAAGTTTGCTTCAAGTTGTAGCCATAATCCACTAAATTTATAAGAAGTTTCGATATACTTTTTAGATTAATCTAATTTAGAAGTTTCTTCTTACAAAATGAATAGTCCAATCATTGCACTTTTCCACTCCATGGTTTCATCCTTACGCGATTTATTGCCCATAATTGTTGTGATTGCGTTTTTTCAGTTATTTGTTTTACAGCAACCTTTACCCAATATGATTGACCTATTGGTCGGTACTTTTTTTGTTGTTTTGGGACTGACATTTTTTATTTACGGTTTAGAGATGGGACTTTTCCCCATTGGTGAATCAATGGCCTATGCCTTTGCTAAAAAAGGCTCAGTTTTATGGTTATTGCTGTTTGCTTTTGCCCTTGGATTTGGTACTACGATTGCAGAGCCAGCTTTAATTGCTGTTTCCAATGAAGCTTCAAAAGTGGCCGCTGCAGCAGGTGCTATTGGTAACAGCCCGCAAGCAATGAGCAGCTATGCCGATGGTCTTCGTTTGACCGTTGCATTTTCTGTTGGGTTTGCGATTGTGTTAGGCGTTTTTAGAATTATCAAAGGCTGGCCTATTCACTGGTTCATTATTGGTGGTTATATTCTGGTTGATGTCATGACGGGTTTTGCACCTGAAGAAATTATTGGTATCGCTTATGATTCAGGAGGGGTGACGACATCGACTATTACCGTACCGCTTGTTACGGCTTTGGGCGTGGGGCTCGCTTCTTCTATTAAAGGACGTAATCCCATGATTGATGGTTTTGGACTCATTGCCTTTGCCTCTTTAACTCCGATGATTTTTGTTATGGCTTATGGAATGGTGATCTAATGGAAACGTTAATGCTCCTTATTGATCGTTTTTTTTCCATTTTATTTGATACGGTTTTTGATGTATTACCGATTCTAGGTATTTTGCTAGGGTTTCAGCTTTTTGTCTTAAAGCAAAAAATCCCTAATTTTAAAAAAGTCGCAACAGGTTTTGCTTTTGTACTCGTTGGTTTAGCATTCTTTTTACAAGGTCTAGAGCAGACACTTTTTCCTATTGGTCGTTTAATGGCAGAGCAGTTAACCCATCCAGAATTTATCTTTGGTAAAGAGATGATTGGCGAGTTTGAATTTAGCTGGCAAGATTATTACTGGGTTTATATCTTTGCCTTTGCCATAGGTTTTAGCACCACGATTGCGGAGCCATCTTTACTTGCAGTCGCTATAAAAGCTCAAGAAGTTTCTGGTGGCGCGATTGGAACTTGGGGTCTACGTATTGCAGTGGCTTTGGGGGTTGCAATTGGTATCTCTTTAGGCACATTTAGAATTGTCACCGGTTACCCAATTCACTGGTTTATTATTGCCGGCTACATTGTGGTGGTATTTCAAACCTTTTATGCACCTAGAATGATTGTGCCGTTAGCCTATGATTCAGGTGGTGTGACTACATCTACTGTTACCGTTCCTTTGGTTGCCGCCTTAGGATTAGGCTTGGCTGAAACGGTTCCCGGTAGAAGTGCACTCATTGATGGTTTTGGTTTAATTGCTTTTGCCAGTTTATTTCCAATTATGTCAGTAATGGCTTATGCTCAAATTGCTGAATATCGTTCCCTTAAACAACAAAGATTGATGGCTGAAAATCGGCCGGATTCAGACTAGTTTTTAGTCATAAATAACTTTTTATGGTTTTGATCACTCGGAGGAAGAGAGATGAAATTTAAACTTATTATTGCTTTTGTTGAAGATTCTAAAATAGAAGACGTTATGGATGGCGCAAGAGAAGCCGGTGCAACCGGTGCAACGGTCATTAATAATGCACGAGGCGAAGGAGTTGAATCCCCAGTCACCTTTTTTGGATTGAGTTTAGAAACTCAGCGAGTGGTTGCACTCTTCTTGGTTGAAGAGCATCTAAGCCGAAAAATACTAGAGCGTATAGCTAAAGTGGGTGAGTTTGCAGAATCTCCGGGGTCAGGTATTGCGATTCAAATTGATGTTGAAGATGCAGTGGGTCTTGAACATCAAGTTAAACAGTTAACGCAGTTGGTTGAGGACGAGATATGAGTGCTGAAGTGATTAAAGTTAAACAGGTAATGAAGCCAGATGTGGATGTGGTTGACGGCATGATGACGGTTTATGAAGTACTAAATACCATGAAACATAAGCAGAATAAATCGGTTATTGTGCAGCGCAGAGACGAACACGATGAATACGGTATTGTTTTGTTAAATGATATTGCGACTGAGGTGTTAGGTAAGGATAGATCACCTGAGCGCGTTAACGTTTATGAAATCATGACCAAGCCCGTAGTCAGTGTTGATCCAGAGATGGATATTCGTTATTGCGCACGCTTGCTTAAACGCTTAGGCTTATCTCGAGCCCCCGTTATTGAAAACCGTAAGATAGTCGGGATGGTGAGTTTAACGGATTTAGTGTTAAAAGGGCTCTGTAAAACAGATTAACAGACTAGTTTGATAGTGGTAAATAAAGTGTAGATTTCTAGATTTAATCTAGCTTTATTTACCTGTTTGCAGATATTTTTCTGCGCTTTCAACATCTTCTTGTAAACCGCTCAATACTAGGCGGTCATCTAATCTTAACCTAGTTTCTGTAGAAGGCTTTTCGCCTCGTACATGTCCACGTTTAATCGCTTCTACATGAACATTAAAGTCTGATAAGTTTAGTGATTTTAATGTTTTGCCAATAGAGAACATTTCACCTTCAATCAAAACAGTATGAATGATTCCGGTCATCACTTGATGCTGTTCTAGAGGGTTGTCATCTTCACCAGGGTAGAAGTTTGCTAAAGTCTTATAGCGGTTCTTACGAATATTTCTAGTCTGTTTTAAAACCTGACTAGGTGGCTCACCAATCATTAGCATTAAATGCGATGCAAGCATGATACTGGATTCAAACGTATCTGGAACCACTTCATTTGCTCCGGCTTCAATCAATTCATTTACGTGCTGGTCATCCAAGGTTCTAACGAGTATTGGAATGTCAGGGTTAATTCTTCGAATCGTCTTGATGATTTTTAGCGACGCATGAAAATCGATAAACGTAATGATAACGGATTTAGCTTTATTAATGTAAGCAGAATGCAGAATCGTTTCTTTGGCAGCATCGCCATAATAAACACTTTCACCTGCTGAACGGGCTTCATGAACACGTTTAATATCCATATCTAATGCAATAAAGCGTTTATTACTTTTATGTAAAAAGCGGCTAACTGTTTGCCCTACACGACCAAAACCACAAAGAATGACATGATCTTTAATGTTTTTATTGTCTTGTTCAATGGTGTTTTCAATTTCATGGTGGCTTGCGTTGTAACTGCTACTATGAATTTTTCTAGCGATTTTACCGTTAAACTTCACTAAAAACGGTGCAATAGACATGCTCAAAACGGCAGCGGTTAAGAGGATGTTGCCCGTCTCTTCAGGTAGTAGTTTATAGGTGAATGCTAACGTCATTAGTACTAAGCCAAACTCACCTACTTGAGATAGAGACAGGGCGATTCGTAAAGAAACGCCACCTTCTTTTTTAAATAAGCGGGCTACTAGATAAAGTACAGAACCTTTTATGATGAATATAGCCAAGGTCAAGCCTAAGATTTCCCAGAAATGGTTTGCTAACACATCAATTGAGATAATCATCCCTACGGTAACAAAGAATAAACCTAATAGAATATCTTGGAAGGGACGAATATCTGATTCTATCTGATGTCTATACTCTGTTTCACTCAGCATCATACCGGCAAGAAAAGCTCCTAAAGTCATGGAGAGTCCCATCTCTTCAGTGAATGCAGCGGCACCTAATGCCACCGTAAGTACGGTTAGGGTGAACAGTTCTTGTGATTTAGCGCTGGCAACTTCATGGAACAGAGGTCGTAGGAGGTATTTACCAATCATATGCATAACGACGACAACTAAAACACCTTTTAAAAACGCTAGTGTGAGCGCCCAGGTTAAGGCATTTTCACCACCTCCGCTCAACGCTAACGCAGGGATTAATATCAGCAACGGAATGGCCATAATGTCTTGAAATATTAAAATTCCAACGGCAGCACGCCCATGCCTAGACTGGATTTCAGACTGTTCGGTAAGTTGTTTGATTACAATAGCGGTAGAAGAGAGGGCAAATGCGCCTGCAATAACAATATTGGTATTGGCATCAAGTCCGGCTAAATGCCCTAAAAAGTAGATGATTCCAGCTGTTGTAAATACTTGAATCGTACCGAGGCCAAATACCTGCCTACGCATAGCAATCATTTGAGCAAAAGAGAACTCTAAACCAATGGCAAATAATAGGAAGACTATTCCAAATTCGGCCAGTAGTTCTATGTTTTCTTCTTTTTCTATCCACCCAAAACCATTTGGACCAACAATAATACCTACGATGATATAACCCAGAATAGGTGGGAAGTGTAGCCTTCTGGATAGCGATACTGTAATAACGGCAATTGTTAAAAGTAAAACAACATGTATAAGTAAATGATCACTCACGAGGATATCTCATTGATAATTAAAGTTAATGGGTTTTGAGTTGTTATTTTATGGGGTTTTAAAGTCCAATTTAGGCTTTTTTCATTTTAAAACGCATGGATAGATCGATTGAGCGCAAATGTTTAGTAATTGCACCTGTTGAAATAAAATCTACTTGAGTTTTAGCAAGCGTTTCTAAATGTTCTATTTCAACATTACCAGACACCTCTAATTTAGCTTTTTTATTCACTAAACTTACAGCTTGATCCATCATTTCTAACGTAAAATTATCTAGCATAATAATGTCTGCGCCGCCTTCTAGCGCTTCTTGTACTTCGGCAAGGTTTTCGGTCTCAACTTCTACCGTTTTACCAGGGTGTTGAAATTTGGCAATGCCTATGGCCTCAGCAATACCGCCAGCAGCCATAATGTGATTCTCTTTTAAAAGAATCGCGTCATACAAACCTATACGATGGTTTTGACCGCCGCCACAAGCTACCGCATATTTTTGTGCTAAGCGTAGGCCTGGTAACGTTTTACGAGTGTCTAGTAGCTTTGTTTTCGTACCAGCTAAAGGTTTAACGTATTGCGCTGTTGTAGAGGCTGTACCAGATAACGTCTGTAAAAAGTTTAAAGCCGTGCGTTCTACCGTTAAGATATTTCTAGCTGAACCGGTAATCGTGCAAATAAGTTGATCTGCTTTAACGGATTCGCCTTCTTCACAAAGCCACTCAATCTTAGCATTTTCATCAATTTGCCTAAAAACTTCATCAAACCAAGGTCTTCCGCAGATAACAGCATCTTCACGGCAAAAAATATTTGCGGTAGCTTGAACGGTTTCAGGTATTAAGCCTGCTGTTAAATCACCACCTTTAATGTCTTCGTTTAATGCGCTAGCAACGGTGGATTCAATATCTTCAAAATAGTTTATGTCATTCATGCTTGGTCAATCAATTCTAGTTAGTTAACGCATAAAATTGCGTGTTTTGAGTAATGAAAGGTATTATACCCAAATACTTTTTATGAACTAAGCCAATCCGCAACTAAGAGTGAAATCGGTAAATATAATGCAAAAAACGGACATAGCCAACTCGACTAATCTTCAAATTGATTCTGAATCGGGTTTAATTGTAAATGGTCAATATATCCCAAGCCCAAATCATGATCTACGACCAAATAACGAGTTACCAGGCCTGGTAGTTGTGCATGGTATTAGCTTACCGCCGAATCAATTTGGTGGAGAGGGCATTACCCAATTGTTTACCAATACGCTTAACCCGAAAGAGCACCCTTATTATGAAACGATTCAAGGTTTAAGAGTTTCTGCACACGCTCTAATTCGTCGTGATGGCACGATTATTCAGTACGTTCCTTTTCATAAAAGAGCCTGGCATGCAGGGCTCTCTGAATTTGAGGGACGAGAAAAATGTAACGATTACTCTATTGGTATTGAGCTAGAGGGGACGGATAACACTTGTTACACCGCATCTCAGTATGAGGCTTTAGCCGATTTGGTAAAAGGGCTTTGGTCAGCTTATCCTTCGTTGAAGGATAAAAAACTCGCAGGTCATAATGACATTGCAACTGGTAGAAAAACCGATCCCGGAGCCTATTTTATGTGGTCATCTCTTCAACGACTTTTAGAAACGTAGCTCTCTAGCAGATCAATATTTGTATTACTTAGAAAAAAGTTAATTGGTTTTAGTTTATTTAATCAAATACCCTTCATTAGATACCAGTACAAACGATTGCAATAACATCGTTTTCGTATCCATCACCATTCTTGTATTCTCTATAACCTTTACTTACTTTATAGCCTAGTAGGTAGGTGTTATTGTTCCATTCCCAAGCGATGGTATCGTTTTCGGCATTTGGAGCCATTAATATTTCTTTTGGAATAGGGAGTTGATCATTCGTTTTGATATTGGGGTTTGAAGACGAAATAACAAACCCTTTTCGATCAATAAAGGCACTAAAAGTGGTTTTGTTAATTGCTTTGTTGAGGTATTTGGGTTCAGTCTCTTCAAGCATGGCTAGAAATTCGGGCTTTGAATCAAAAACTAACGCAATGCCACCTACGTTGCTATCTATGTTTTCCCAATCTTTAACTGCCGCATGATAAAGATAAGTGTATTCATTATCATAAAGCTCTGTCTGATGGAAGTCAGATACACTATAAGACTGTGTGTCATGAAGCGCTAAACAACGTGAGGTATCAGTTGGTCTAGGAATAATACTCCCTAATAACTCACTCTCTGATGAATTGGATACCGCTAGTATTTTACCTGAGCTATCATAAAGAATAATGTTGGTGTAAACCGTATATAAACTGTTGATGTAACTTAAAATATCAGTCAATTTTTGAGTTTGCTTATCATTAATTGTTCCAGTGCGATGTTTATCCGTTAGTATTTGTCTAAAGCTGCTATTAAGCGCCCACCAGCGACAGTCATTTGCTCTTTCATAAAGGTTTCTATCCATTACCTCAATGGACAAAGCCGCACTAAATGCAACCTTAGACTGAACGGTGTCGATTAGGACTTGGTGAATGTGATGAATAAATCTAGCAAAGATCTCCTGAATTTCTAAGCTGATGATTTGGAAACGGTCTAAGATGGGTAAAAATGATTTAACATCTCGTTTCAGAGACATAATTTTACCATTTAGAATAACCGTTAATAATAAGGTACTTACTCTAAGATTAATCTCCTCTAAGTCTTTTAAGTAGAGGTCGGAATCTTTAGGGATAATGACGCCTAAATCCTTTTTATTGCTTCCTTTATCAAAAGCATTGGTTATTTCAACTTCGGCATGGCCTTTCCATGGAAGGCCATAGAATCCTTGATAGCCGGTAGTTTTTGCTGAATAGCTAAGGTGGTTTCCATTTTTCTCTGGTTTTGAGCTGTCTGCAAGTTTGCGAGTTTGTTTACCAATAGGGTGTTTCTTTTGGTTGCTGGATGCAATAATTTTGTCAGCGTCATCTAATAGCATTAAAGCATAGTTGTTGTCGGTGCTTAGGGAGTTGAATATATCTTCCATTTCATCATCAAAACTGAAACTTAAGCACAAAACACCTACATTTTTACTGTCGCCATTTTCCGTCATTTGCTGGATTTTTTTGGCATAAATTAAGCTAGAAGCTTTTTTAGGAAATAAGTCAGAGTGGCGGTAGACCTCTATATATTCTTCATTTGTTGTTAAAGCGGCTTGAATAAGTGGATCAAAAGCTTGTTTAACCGGGTTTAATTTATCTAGTTTAGCTTTAATTTCGCCATTAGGCTTGACCAGTAAAACATCATCATAGACGGTATATTTTGCAACATATTCCTTGATTCGCTGGTCTATAAAAGCCTCATCTGTAGAGCAAGAATCATCGTTTGCCATAAACGCAACAAGGTCATCATCCGTTGCTAAAAAGCCTACATCTGCGGTACGTTCAAATAAGTTACGGATGAATATGTCGATAGTAGTTTGTGCTTTGAGCATGATTTCACTATTGGCTTGGTTTAAGTAGCGGCCAATCAGCTCTTCAATCATTACGTCACGAAGGTTTTGAAACTCTTTTTGAGTATCTACAATGGATACAAGTAGTTGAGAGTCAATGTTTTCATTATTTATTTTGCCAACCATACCCACTGTACTCCACCAAAGGTCTTGGTGTTCAAGTTCAGAAATATAAGCTTTAACTTCAGGTAGGTAGTTAATGTAAGCTTTGTAGTCGTTAAGTAGTTTATTCGTGTTCATACGATTGCCGTGGTTTTTAAATTAATTAAAAGTCTGAAAGCAGAGTTTGTTCCAAAATTGAAAAATTAGATATTTTTAATTTAAAAAGGGGATTTTGTTACGTACTTGTTCTATGGCAATAGGCTTTTATTTGTGGTTTTGTAACGGCTGACCGCCCACTTATGGAGAGGGTTGCACAGTTTTGGAGATTGTTAGTTGTGAGTGAATGTAAAGGGTAGTTTAAGCAATCCAACCTGTTTTTTTATTGTTGGGTTGGGGTTGTGTTTTAGGGCTAAACTTTAAACACTCTTCACCAGAGGTTTCTAAAACAACCTCACTTGGCAGGCGTCTAGTTTTAAAAGCAAAAGCTTTACAGCCGCGAGGGTTGTTTGCATCCCAGGTGACAAAAAAGTGTTTGCAGTTAAAGCAGTCTATTGGATTAGTTTTATTCATGTCTAAGTATAAAAATAAGTAAATTATTAAATTATTAAACTGTGATATTATTCAAAATACAAGTCATAAGTA
>JGI10211J34971_10004882_pt1 | contig 10579 bp, 9 predicted proteins | sample Etolagsediment_FD_34971 | JGI IMG/M metagenome (IMG submission 34971)
TCCGATCTTAGGAGCCCCTATTGTCTCTTCTCTAAGAAAGTTCACTCTTTTAACCCTGGAGGCCAAATATTCACCGCCAAATTCTTTAATGATAATTTCCCCTTTTCTTAACTCATCTATAGGGAGCGGTCTTTTCGATTTTGGCCGCACAGTTGACATCTGGGGCCGGGATGTAGGGGTTTTGATGGTGGCCATAATGTTTCCACCAATTGCCGGTCGTGTCTGGATCAAAAGTCTTTCGTCTATATCAACATCAAGCCCAGTGCAGTCTGCCGTAAGCCCTGTCTGGAGCTTTACAGCACATATAGGCATTAAGGTTCTTCCTATGGTAGTGGCTGAGGCAATAAATATCTCCGGTTTATATTCCTCTATAAGGGAGGTAAGTATCTTGGAGTAGGGATCGGCCCTAAAAATTTCTAAGGCGGGATTGTCAACCACATATACCTTATCTGCCCCCCTATATATGAGCTCATCTGCCTTATCCTTTACATCGTGACCGATGATTATGCTTGCAAGTTCTACACCCAACTTATCTGCTAAGTCTTTCCCCCATGCCAAAAGTTCATATGAAACAGGATGTATCTGCCCCTCTCTCATCTCTCCAAGTGTCCATATCCCTTTATAGTCTTCTAATCTGTTTTCCATTCCCAACCCTCTTATATTATCTCTGTTTTTCTTAATAAATCGACAAGGCCATCTACTGCCCCATCTAAATCTTTTGATGTTGAGAGAATCTCCCCCTTTCTTGTTACCTTTGGATGAAAGGTCTTTACAACCCTGGTGGGTGAACCCTTAAGCCCGAGTTTAGTTTCATCGGCATCTATATCTTCAGCGGTAAGAATAGGGATCTCAGCATTTTTGGCTTTAATCTTACCCCTTAAGGCTGGTATACTTGGCTCATTTATCTCTTTAACTACACTTACAAGCACAGGCGTGGAGGCCTCAACCACTTCATATCCACCCTCGATGGCCCGATGCGCAATAATCTTACCTACACCAACCTCTTCAATTTTACTCACATAAGTAAGAACTGGAAGCCCCAGATGGGCCCCAATGCCTGGACCCACTTGACCTGTCTCTCCATCTGTGGCCCTTTCTCCGCAGAGGATAAGATCGAATTCAGCTATTATCTTCTTAATCCCTGTAGATAAGGAATAGGCTGTGGATAAGGTATCTGCCCCGGCAAATTTTCTGTCTGAAAGCAAATATCCTTTATCGCACCCCATGGCAATAGCATTCTTGACCGCATCCACTGCCATCCGGGGGCCCATCGAAATGACGCTGATTTCAACATTATTTCCCAGGTTTTCTTTGATCCTAACGGCCTCTTCCACAGCATAAAGATCAAGGGGGTTAAGCTCTGCCTCTACTCCATCCCTGATCATTGTTCCGGTTTCATCATCCATTTTAACCTTATCAGTAGCTGGAACCTGCTTGATTAAAACAACTNTTTTCACCTTTTAACCTCCTTNTATTCACTCTTCAGGTCATGCTCAGAATAAAAAGATAAGAGCATCATATATAACCTTTGGTATTGCTTATATCCCAACAATAAATTATCTGTCAAGCAACCAGGAGTTCAATCTACTAAAATTCTATTAAGTGACGCAAATTTTACCTTGTTTTCTCCTTAAATAAGAACTGGCTGAATATTTTCCTGGCTGTCAAAAGAGATAGGTCCCAATTCCTTTTCTAACCTTAAATTCTCTTTTCCTTTAACCTCTTCAAGAAGGGCCTCTGAGACATCAAACTCAGCAATTTGTAAAGTATTTTTGATGTGAACAACTCGTGCCTTTTCTGAATCTACTTCTCTGATAGTGGCAAAAGCAGTCTCAACAGCCTCTCTATGGGTTTTTAGTGCTATAGGGATCCTTCCTTTCTCTGGGGTCACGGCAGCTATGGCATTGGTAGATGTGGTAATAGGATCTATCTTGTCTACAAGACCTTGGGTAGTATAGTCGGCCAAACCAATACCAATCGCATTTCCATGTGATTCCTCAGTCAAATCCAGTACCACAATTCTGGTAATCTTGGGGGATTCGGGTTCTTTCTCCCCGATAAACATGATCCGGCCAATAACATTCGTGTCCAGCCCTGTGCCACTGATATTCTTCCCCATTTCATCCACAATTAAGATATCAATCTTGTAAAAGGGAAGTCTGGCCATTAACCTTTTTGCATTGACTAATAACCTTTCTTCTTCAATCAAAAACTGGGAAGGGAGAATAGCCCGAAGCAAGGCTGTTTCATCATAGACATTTTCTACTAAGGCCACACCGAACAATATCGGGAGCTTTTCCAGGATGACCCGACCGATTTCTGGTATTACCTCTCGATATCCATAATTAACGGTTTGTTTATGAACTTGAAGGCATCCCTTATGTTTTCCCATGCCAATGGCCATCATCTTTATCAGGCCACTTTCGATAGGCCCCTCAAATTCGGTATGGGGTTTGACTCTATTAACTACAATAATACCATCTGCCTCTGCTGCATGTTTGTCCACCAAGACCGGAAATCCAAAAGAAGACTTACCAATCTCTACAACCTCCATGGAGGAAAGGATAGGGGCACCAATGGAGTTTTCTGTTATCTTGAGACTTTTTAGAATCTCTAACTGGCCTTCGGATGTACCCCCTCCATGGCTGCCCATGGCTGGTATGAGAAAAGGTTCGGCTGAATTTTCTTTTAGGATGCACACAAGATGCTTTAAGATCCTGTCAATATTGGCTACTCCACGACTTCCCGCAGTAATGGCAATACGAGCTCCCGGCTTTATATGGGAGTGGATTTGGATTGATTCCAACTCCTTGCTTAGAGTTTCTTCGATATTATCTACCTTAGGTACCTCGAAAATCTGACCTACTCGATACATCTCTGGGTAATTCATTTCCTATCCACCTTAGAATAAGTTAACTCGCTTCGCTCAAAATTGGAATGTTGGGATACTGGCACAATGGTTTACCCTTAAACAAATGAGAAACTCCCTTATAAAACAATCATTCCAATATTCCACCATTCCCTGGCCCAGACCTGATTTGCATTGCTCGATTTCTACTCCTTCCATTTCGAAAAATAACAGAGGCAATAGTATATTTCAGGCATGTCGCAGGGCCATTATTCCATGTGCGAGGCGTTACACAACAGCATCAAATAATCCTTAATTTCAATAAGCTGTAGAAATTCCGAGAAATAAAATACTATCCCCTGTTTAATAATCAAGCTTAGCAAAGAGGTGATTAATTATACGTTGGGCTTGTAGCATAACGATAAATTATTTGTCAACAAGCTAAAGGTTAAAGCCAATTACAGTGAGTTATATGATACAAGGGGAATGTGTTTTGTTTCATTATACTATTCATAAGGGTAATTAGGTGATTTCATACTTGCCCTATATGTTACCATTTCCTCTTCTGTTATCAGACCTCTTTCTTTGTAGTAGTTCCTTGCCTCTTCTAAAATTCTTTCTACATCCTCTTCCTGGCTGGGAGTTAAGGGTGTCGGCTTGTGAATCGCTAGTATTTCTTCCATTCTCTCCCTGGCATAATCAAGGCAGGTCTTCTTGCCTGTATTCATCCATTCAGGGTAGGTTAACCTATCAGCTGCCTTTGGCATGAATTGTTCTAGCTTCCACCATTTTCTAGTATGTTCTTTATCCAGGAAATGGCCTGGAATCGGCCCTACCTCATTTATAAGGTCTACTGCTAATGTCTCATCACTCACTGCGATACCTCCCATGAAACGCTCTACCATGCTGGCTGAATCGTCGTCTAATATAGCCTGAATCGGGTGATGTGTAAGTTCACCATGGACACTGCCGTGATATAGCAGAGTGTTTGCCCCAGATAAGCCTGCTGTGAAAACACGGAATGCCTTTTCGTAGCTGGATTGATAATCAGGCATCTTTGCGTTGGGATAGGCAGTAGTATCATCTAAGGGAACTCCATATTTTTGGAAGATTTGATTAGATGCTGCATTATGCAAGCAAATCTCTATACCGCCAAAAGCAGGAGCACCTGACCTCATATTCACAGAGGCTGAAAAATCCTTAATCAGAACCCTTGTTCCTGGCCTTATCAACTGTACAAGCACGAGCCCAGCTATAACTTCAGCATTGTTAGTTACTATCCCTCCGGCAATCGTTGCAGGTGCAGTCCCACCCATCACCTGACCTCCAATTATGCGCATAGGGAGTCCAGCCTCTACGAATCTGAATGCGGATTCCACTGCATCCCTGTAAAATGATAAAGGTGGTGCAATTGCACAGGTGCCCAAAATCTCTATTCCCACGGTCTGAGCCATTTTTATGGCAAATAACTCGGAGTCGTTGGAAAAACCTACACACTGGAACTTAGTAGAATTCCTTATCCTGGCAGCAAGACTTTCCAGCATAGCCATGCAAGGGGGAACACTCTCAAATCCAAAGTATGGCGTGTAAGGAGAAAAGAAATGGACGGTAGGCAATGCATCCAGGACAGTTACACCATCATAGTTCTCTTTCCTTGTTGCTGGCCGAGGCTCCCAGGTATCCATATCAACAGTCTGAGTGCCAGGAGCCACTGCGAGACAAAGGGTATTACCTCCTATCATTAAACTATTTTTGTGATCTCTTGTCTGGGCATGAAAGCTGCTGGGAGTCGTGCGCAGGCAGTCCTCAACCAAACCTTGTGGAATTCTTACTCTCATCTCATCGTAATCAACACTACAGCCGTTTTTCTCTAAAAGTTTCAAGGCCATCTCATGTTCCATTCTAACCCCAGTTACCCAAAGGACCTCTAAAGTTGCCCTGTGAATAGCCTCAACCTCCTCCTCACTTAATATCTGTAGAGGCCTGAAATTGCGTGTAAACCCTTTTCCAGCCATGATTTCCTCCTTTATTTCCCAACTAATCTCCTGGCTAATTTCACTGCTCCAGGTGCTGTAGGATCATATCCATCTGCTCCAATGCTATCAGCAAAATCTTGAGTTATAGCCCCTCCACCCACCATTATCTTCACCTTATCCCTAAGGCTTTCTTTTTTGAGATTTTCGATAACCTTTCTTTGCTCTGGCGCAGTTGTAGTCATTAGGGCAGACATGGCCAAAATATCTGCTTTATTCTCTGTAATTCCCTTAACAAAGCTCTCAGCAGTGACATTGATACCAAGGTCATTTACCGCGAAGCCATCGGCAGTAAGCATTGTGGCTACCATGGTTTTTCCTATGGTATGGATATCGCCACAAACTGTTCCTATAACAACAGTACCCACGCTTTCCCTCTTAGCACCTACCCTCTTTATTTCTTCTTCTATTATGGGCATAGCAGCTGTCATTGCAGCAGCAGCACCAACTAAATCTGGAAGCCAAAGCTCCCCCTTACCAAAACCATCGCCAACTTGTCTTATAGCCACGGTCATTGCATCCAAGGCCTCAATAGGGCTTATCTTTTCCTTGACTGCTTTTCTGGCCCAACTTGCTGCTCCCTCACGATTGTACGTTAAAATAGCCTTCTTTATTTCCTCAAGAACCTTTGTGCTCATTCCCTCTCCTTTTTTATATTCCCTTCACTTATTTTGGTGCCTTAAAATAACTACCTATTTAGGTTAAAGTAATCCTACTCTTTCACAATCGGGATGGCGTATGGTCCTTCCGCCATAAAAGCGACAGTGGGTCTTCTACCATAAAATCTTGGATGATGCACTGCATAGATTACTGCGTTCTGATACATTGCTTTTGCCTTTTCCTTGTCAGATCCAAACTCGATGTTGCTATCTATAAAGTCATACCCGCTTACACCTGGGATAATTTTATAACCCTCTTTGGATATTTGAGGAGCACAATAAAATAGACCATCCTCACCGATCTTACGGATTGGCTTCCCCCACATCTCGGGTTCCCACTGGTCTTTTGTAAAAACCCAATCGGGGTGTTGCAAGATGGAAATATAACGATCAGGACCTAAGATTTTAAAAAGATGCAATAATGTTTTATATTCCAAAGAGCCTATTGGTTTGGCATCAATATTGTTAGCAACCATTATAATTAAACCATTTTTCTTGACAGCTGGCATGGCACACACTGCAGCTTTAACGCTCTGATAGTGATCCCTGCCAACATAACCAGCATGGGTCAAAACTATGTCAAATGGCTTATCTACAGGTACCTGTACAAATTCTTTCATTGCTTCAAAGGCTGCAAGGTGAGCTTCAACCAAATCGCCGGCAAAGGCGCCTGTAATAGATAACCTATTATCGAGTGTAGTGTTAACCAAAAAATCAACCCCGACTGTTTGAGCAACTTCCAACGCCTCCTCATGACACGGGTTACCCTCAAGGATTAAATTAGTTGCATTTGGATGTTCGAGAAATTCCACTCCATGAAATTTTTGAATCGTTGTGGTATTCACTAAGGCTGGACATACCCCCTTTCTCCCACCTGATATACCACTCATAAAATGGCTCTTAACAAGACCCGTTACAATCTTGACATCAGAATCAAAAAAGGTTTTATTCACATATACCTCGGTACCCTTAGTTGTATGTGCAGCCAGAACTTGGGAGGATAGGTCTTCACAGTCATGGTCACAGTTTGATAGTTATCCACGATCTCATTGCCAAACATAAGAAGTTTTTCCTCAGAGCTGCTAGCACGGTGCATACCAGTTCCGACAACAATCACGATGTTTTCTCTCTTGATCCCTGCAAGCTCGATTATCTCAAGAAGTGGCAGCAGGATCCCGTTACTCCCTTTATAAGGTACAGGACGGGTAATATCAGAGACTGTAACACAAACTCTTAGCTCTCCCACAGGTTTTCCCTTGGAACGAACGATCTCTTCTAACATTGGTGAGCCAATAGGATTATTTAAGGCATTTGAAATTTCTTCTTTCGAATGGGCAAGAGGATTCATTTTTTTCATGTGCAAGATAGCACAATCAGGGGGGACTGATATCTCAAGGAAATCGTCCCCAAATTCTACAGAAATCTTCTTCCAATCTTTGGTGTCAGCCTTAGCAATAATGTTAGCTATTTTGTCCTTCATGTATATCCTCCAAAATCAATTTAATCATCGAAATGTAGCATACATAACTTCAGATAATGCCCATAGAAAAAATAATACGTTTTACTAATACTAAAGTCAGATAAAGTCCATCATTCCAATACTCCAAATTCTCTGGCCAGCTTTTCATCATAGGAGGCCTTTCTTGCCGGACAGTCTTTTCTGGGGCACAGTTGACAGCTATAAAATGGAATTTCCGTAGGAAAGTAGATTCCAGATAATGACTTGTTCGGAATCATGAGAAGACTTTGATTCAGCTTTACACCTATAGAGGCTTCCACATCCCCAAGGATTGAAAACAGGGCCCTTTGCTCTTCGATAGCCCAATCCTTCAAGGACCCTGGGCTCATATAGGACATTCCGCCAAGCGCGTATCTGGACTGCAGTTGAGTTTTTAAATATTTTCTTACATCAGTCAAGGCAACGTTTCCAATTGTATCTAGATAATAATTTTTTAGTAAATCATTGCATTCTCTTGCCTTTTCTTCCAGCCTATTGCCAATGGTAACAACATATGGGAAAACCCGCTCTACGGTATCAAGGTTTTTACGCAAGACACGACTCTTCAAATGAATCCCATCTATAACTATAGTATCTTCGAGCCTTTCCTGGATATAGCGAACTTTATAAACTGCCTTTGCTGAAATGAGGGATTGGATTTCTTCAACAAGTGTTTTAACTTGACTCCAATCCCCTCTCTTCTCCATGTGAAGCCTTCTCTTGATTTCTTCCAGATCCATCAATCTCTACCATGGTGACAAGGCCATGATCCAGTATCTCAAGGAGATGACCGATGGGAGGTTTGAGGTAAAGTGGTTTCCCTCTGGTTCACTCATGAAGGGATTTGAGTACTTTGATGCATGCAGCAAGGGCGTGGTCGAGGCAGTTGGCGACTGGTCCAGCTACTGGGTGAGCAAGCATCCTGCCTTTGACTTCCTCGGCTCCATGCCTTACGGCTTCACCAATTTGGATTACATGACCTGGTATTATCAATTTGGCGGTGAGGCGCTCTACAATGAGGCTTACGGACAATTCGGAATGCGATATTTCTCCTTGGGGGCAACAACTTCTGAGTCCGGATTTCGAACCACAGCAAAGACCGGGCCTATTAAAACACTCGCAGACTATAAGGGCAAGAAGCTGAGAACACCAGCCCGGGGAACCATCTGGGTTCTCCAGCAGATTGGCGGTTCGCCCATTAAAATGGCCGGTGGCGAGATCTATCTGGCCGTAGAGAGGGGAACCTTAGATGGCGCCGAGTTCAGCAGCCCTGGTATTGACTGGGAGATGGGTTTTGCAGAGATCACAAAGTACTGGAGCGTCCCCTGCTGGTTCCAGCCGGCATCCCAATGTGGTGTGATGGTGAACAAAAAGGCCTGGAATAAATTGTCAAAAACGGACCAGGCCCTCCTTAGGGTTGCATCCAGGGCAGCGGCCATGGAAAGTCTCACCTTCTACGAGGCAGACGCAGGTAGAGCCATTGAGAAATTTGCTGCAAAGGGCACCAAGATCGTCAAACTGGATGATGAGAGCCTGAGAAAGTTAGATGAGTTATCCGGCGAGTATATCATCAAGTCGGCCAAGGAGAGAGGCGGCCTTTTTGCCAAAATCCTGAAATCCCAGATGGATTACCTCGATGAATATAAGGACTGGCGAGATATGACCGGAAAATTTGGCTTTGGGTTCCATCCCACCTATGTGGATAAGGTGCAGGCTGCGCTGAAGAAACTGGGTTATTAAGTTAGGAAGAGGTCTCTGGGAATAACGTTCCAGAGACCTCTTTTAACTTAGCTCGGCATTTGGAATGATGAAGTAATGGAATACTGGGTTCAAAAATGGAAAAGATAAATTTCTATTTGCTCTTTATCCTACATGGCTGTTAGTCCCTGAAAACTCTTGATGTAAGGCAGGTAAACCCATCATTCCAGCATTCCACTATTCCAATGTTCCAATTTGGCCGAAGGCCCAAGGTTCTATTATTGAAAGGCATGTAAATGCAGCTCAAGACATTTTTGCAAGGTTTAGATAAGGTCAGCGATTGGTCCGGGAAAATTTTTATCTGGTTTATTGTTCCTCTTACCCTCCTTGTCGTATTTGAGGTGATATCCAGGAGAGTTTTTAATGCACCTCATATATGGGCAACTGAGGTTACGGACTTTATTTATGGCCCACATTTCATGTTGGTGGCGGCCTATACCCTTCTCCATCGGGGCCATGTGTCTATAGAGGTTATTTATGAGCACTTCTCGCCAAAGGTTAAGGCAATCCTGGATTGTTTTACCTATCTGGTTTTCTTCTTCCCTTTTTGCATTATTGTTTTCTACCAGGGGATTTTGTTTGCCCACACATCATGGTCAATAGGTGAAACAAGTGATTCTGCTGCCTTGACCATAGTTCCTCTAGTAAAGACAGCCATCCCGGTAGCTTTTTTGTTGATCTTGATTCAAGGATTGGCAAATTTTATTCGGCGTGTAAATCTCCTAATTAAGGGAAAAGAGATATGAGTCCAGAATTCATAACCATTGGAATGTTTGCCGGACTTTTGATTGGCCTTTTTATGGGACATCCACTTGCCTTTGTCCTGGGTGGACTGGCAGTGATATTTGGCTATCTTGGCTGGGGGCCATCGTGTTTTTATATGTTTATAAACCGCACGTGGGGCATTATGGATAATTATATCCTTGTTTGTATCCCACTCTTTATCTTTATGGCGCAATTATTGGATCAATCAGGAGTGGCAGAAGAACTATTCGATACCATGAGACACGTGTTTGGCCCCATAAGGGGAGGTATTGCTATTGCGGTGGTTGTTGTTTCCACCCTTTTTGGGGCGTGCACAGGAATCATCGGGGCATCGGTTGTTACCATGGGCCTTCTGTCCATGCCGGTGATGTTGAAATACGGTTATAATAAGAGACTTGCCTCTGGAGCTATTTGTGCAGGCGGCACGCTTGGGATCCTCATCCCACCCAGTATTATGCTCGTTGTCATGGCCGACCAGGCAGCTTTATCCCTGGGCAAGCTTTTCGCAGGGGCAATTATTCCTGGCCTAATCCTCTCATTCCTTTATATCTCTTATATCCTGATCAGATGTTGGTTTAAGCCTGAAGATGGTCCTGCTCTTTCTATGGAGGAGAGGAATGCGGTCTCTACTAAAAAATTAACCCTGATGGTTATTAAATCAATGCTTCCCCCCATGATCCTTATCCTGGGTGTGTTGGGGTCAATCTTTGCAGGAATAGCCACACCCACTGAGGCAGCAGGAGTCGGTGCCGCACTCGCCTTTTTGATGACCTTGGCTTATGGCAGGTTCACATGGATAGGTTTTAAAACAGCAGTTGTCAACACCGCAAAGACCACGTCCATGGTGATTATCATCCTTGTTGGCGCTGCCTGTTTTGCCAGCGTCTTTATGGGATCAGGCGGCGGCGATGTAGTAAAAAACTTCATCCTTGGTATGGGGCTCGGAAAATGGGGCACCTTTATAATCATGATGATTATCATGTTTATACTCGGGATGTTCATCGACTGGATCGGCATT
>JGI10211J34971_10004885_pt1 | contig 10576 bp, 19 predicted proteins | sample Etolagsediment_FD_34971 | JGI IMG/M metagenome (IMG submission 34971)
TTTTTTTTCTGGCAGGGTATATAAGGGAATTGTAACTTTGTCGCGCTGTAACGCAAAAAAGCGCCAGTTTCCCAGCGCTTTCCAACCAATTAAACAAAACTTTGTTATGAATGTGCGAATATAAGTGAAATGTCCGTCTTTGTCAATGGTTTGTTGAATTCTTTCAAAACTTGTTTGGTAAACTTTCCGTGAATCGTGATTGAATCTTCAGTCGTTTCACATTCAAAGAATTGATTCTTCGGAATCCGACCTTCGTCCGTCACCAGCTCAGGCAATGGATGAATTGCGCGAAGGTATTCTTCATCAAGTTGTGACCACCAGCGGTCGTGTTCTTTCAATCCATGAATCACACTTGAATGATCCCGGTTGAATAGTTCACCGATTTCACGCAAGCAAAGACGTGAACGACAATGAAGAACGTTCATAAGATAGTATCGCTTGTAAACGATTTCGCGCTTTCGACTTGGTTTGTCCAGTTTGAATTCGGCAATGATTTCTTTGATGTCTTCGTTCATTGTAGGTAGTTTTTTAAGCGTTCAAAGAAGTCAAGCTTTTCAAGTAACTGAATACCTTCACCGCTTGCTTTGTATTCGTCCATGTCCATGTTCCATTTCAACCAATAAATGTCTTTTTCAATTTGACTTTTGCAATAATTTGCGTCCATTTTTTTGTTGATTTTTGCCTGAATGTGTTTCGTTTTGTGCGGTTGCAAATCGTTCAGTATTTCAACGATTAGATAACAGCGTTTTAATTGTGGTATTTTCATATCTTTTGAATTACAAAGTGTCCGTAAATATGCGTCCCGAGTTTTTTGAATTCGTTTATTTTCCAGTGACAAAGCGCTTTCGTTGGGAATTCATAAGATTCGGACAATCGTCCTTCGTAGTAATAAAGTAGTTTATACATTTCTTAAAAGTTTAATTTCACAAATTTTCAAATATAGCTGGACGTCAAACGAACCACCTTTGTCGTTCGTAAAGCTTTGACGTGTCCACCACCGAACCATTGTCGGCAATGTCATTTGTTGTTTTGGTTTAGATTTTGTCTTCATTTGCTTGTTCGATTTGTTGTTGTTGCCATTCATTCCATTTCCACTGGTCTTCGCTTGAAATAAATTCATGCGCGTCGAATTCGAACGGTTCTTCAAGAATTTGTTCTTTGACTTCGTGTTCCAGTTCTTTCCATTCTTCTTCGTTCAGGATGTAATCGATTTCGATTTCACCGATTTGTTGTGTCGTCCAGACGTCTTCGAATTGAATGGTCACGTCCACGATGTCATGGTCAAGACATTTCACGTCCACGAAGTTGAATGAACCTTCACCGAACTTGTCGAAGTCGAATTCAAAGGTGAAGTTTTTCTTGTTTTTGTCGAATGTTACTTTCATATCAAATAAATTAAGTAAAGTGAAACGATTGTCAATACACTAATCAAGGCGGTGAACTTGACGAATTCACCAAGTTGTTTCAAAAATTCTTTTGCTTCAGGATCAAGATTTTTCATTGTTCTTCAATTTTAAGTTTATCAATTAAATTGCTAATCACACACCATTGCGTGATTGCTCGTTTTGTTCCTTCGTCGTCCAGTCCGAACGCTTCAAACATTTCATTTCGTAATTCCCACAATTCACGTTCTTCACGAAGAATGATTTCAATCATTTGTTCTTTTGTCATTTTGTTTTGTTTTTATAAATTTTCGTATGCTTGAATTAACTTATATTCGCAATGCGCTAATGCTTGTTCGTGTTTTTCTTCGTTGTCTTCATCATTCAAATAGTCGAATGACTGACTATCCGTAGTGATTGCGCTTACTTCTATTCCGTTAACCAATCCAGTTACTCTGTAATGCCCGTAGCTTGAAGTTCTTTCGATTCTAATTTCAGTTGTTTTCATAACGTTTATTTTTAATGTTGTGCCTTATTGACATTACAAAGATATATAACTTTTTATATATGCAAAACTTTTTACACAAAAATTTTAATTTTTACACAAATTTAGAATTATTCTAAATAAGAAATGTCAAAATCGTGAGAATAAATCGGTTAAATTCCGCTTATTTGCGGTTAAAAACGCTTAAAACAAATGTGTCAATCGAGCGATTTGACCGTGTTGTTTGTGGTGGATGAATCCTTCAATCGCCTTGGGTGCGTGTTGGTAGCCGTTGCGGTGATGCCATGAATCCGTTCCAGACGGTGAACGCAAAGATTCAACCGTCACACCGATGAAATCCTTCGATATTTTGTGGTGAACGTGGTGTGTGTACACATAACGGTGTTTTGTTTGCGACCATTCAACCGGGAATTCTTGCGCCATTAACAACGGCAAGTCCTGAAGCTTCGCGCCGTCGCCGTGTGTCGTTCCGATTAAACTTGTCCCGTACTGGAACGCCTTTCGATGTGCGATTGAACAATCGAATGTGATATTCGGACAATTCCGAAACCATGATTGAATCACGTCCGCAAGGAAAAAGCCGTTCGTATAGTCGTGATTTGAAGGATTGAAAGTGAAATGAACGTCCGCGATTGTGACAAGCTTTTCAAGGACATCAACGTAAAGCCGTTTCGCGTTTAGAAAATTTTCATACCACATTCCGTCGGTGTCTTGTGGTGTGCCTGAAGTCGTTTGTCGCTTCGGTGTATCAATGTGAAGGATGTCATTTCCGCCAATGAACAATATCTTGTCAATCTGGAATCCACTTGACTTGTCAAGAATTCCTTGAACACCTTCGTGAACGCGTTTCACCGCGATTTGTTGATTGTAATCTTCACCAGTTTCAAAGGACGTCGCCAGCTTTCCGATGTGAACGTCCGCTGGATCAATGACAAGCAAGTGACCTTCGCTTGATTTCGTTCGTTTGATTGCTGGATAAACTGGTGAATGTTCTTCGATTGATTTGAGAATGTCAACCTTCAGGTTTTCAAGTTTCGTTGTTTCGTTATCTTCGAAGTTAGGATTCTTGAAAAACAATGAAGTGTTCTTCGATTTTAACCAGCCGTGTTTGACGGTCTTCAGGTCGATGTCTTGGTCGTCACATTCGCGTTTAATCGCGCGGTATTGTTTCACCACTTCGAATTCTTCGCGTGTGATTCTTGGTCGAAATTTATTCATAGATATTTGAAGAATAATTGAACGCGCGAAATGAACGCGCTATTCAAAACGAATCGAAGAATGAACCCAAGCACGAACGCGATGAATACGATCCACCAGTTCGTTCGGTATTTGACCACCTGAACCGCTTTCGCTGTTTTCCATTTTGTTTTTCCTTCAATTCGTAACGTCTTCACGCGTTCTTTGTATTCGATTCGTGTCTGGAATCGTGTCTTCGGAACGTAAACGTTTTTGAACTTTATCACCGTATCGCGATACGCGATGAATTTTTCCCAAACGATTGAATCGTGTTTGATGACTGGGAATGAATCAATGGTTGTGATTCGAATTGTGTCGCTATCTTGTGTCAATTTTGCGCCGTGTTTCAGCGCTTTTCTGACGTGATATTGTGCTTTCCTTTCGGACGAACACGAAACGACGGCTAACGCCACTAAAAGAGAAAACCCGATAAGTGTGCGTGATGTTAATCGATTAAGCATATCGGGTGTATTAAAGTGTTTTGAGCATTTCAATTAATCGTGGACACGGATATACGTCCGACTTGTCACGACGAACGGAATTGTGTGTGAAGATTCCTTTTTCATTCCTGAGCGCGAACAAATCAATGTCCCAAATCGATTCGTTGTAATCAAGCGGAATGTCGTATGTTTCGCAAAGGTAAATTAAAAGCTTTCGCGTGGATTCGATTTGTTCGTCCGTATATTTGTACCAAAACTTGTGACCTTTGAATGGTCGTTCCAGTTCAGTCACCATTGACGAAGGAACAACGCGGTTGACGTAGTTGTAAAATTTACCATTCACTTGTTTCAACATTCCCCAGTTGGTCAATTCGATTCCGATTGATGTCTTGTTCAGGTCGCGGAATGGAATCTTGTTCGCCTTGAAGATTTCCGAACCAACACCCAAGTGCCACGCCCAGTGTTTTGAACTGAAGCATTGAACCATTTCGCCACGTTCACCAACCACGAACGCGGTCGCAATCTTTGACTTGTTTGAATTCCAGAATCTTGACACGCTTCGCGCGTCACCACCACCAGCGGTATGATGAAGATACACTTGTGTTTTTGGATGTTCTTCAGCGATGAATTGTCCCGGTGACAATCGTTCCTGAATCAAGTTCAAATCTTTTACTTGAATTCGTCCCATTCTTGTTTCTTTGCTGTTATGAATTCTTTGAATGATTTCAAGACGTCCTTCCAGTTACGTCGAAATAAGATTCATTAATTGATTTCATTTCGATGAATACGCAAAAGAACGTGAACGCCTTGGTCAACACAAGGTCAACGCTTATGAAAATACCAATCAAGTCGGTAAGCACATACTTTTCAAGGAAAAAAACGGAAACAATCGCACCAACATAAAGCAATGTTTTCGAAACGGTTCGTTTGAATCCAGTTGACCGCAATGGATATTTCAATTTTTTACTTCGCCAGATACCGACAATAAGGTCAATCCAAATAAAAAAGATAGTAATTGCAACCATTCCTTTTATTGGTGCGATAATTGATAAAAAAGAAACGCCAAGTAAGGTCAAGTTAGATTTCATTGTCAGGTTGATTGTGGTGCAATTCAGTAAAAATTTGATAAGTGTTGAATAAGAAAATTGTCCAGCCGAAAAGAATCATGTGTATTTCATGACTGAACCACAGCGACATCGCCGTTCCGTACGAAACAACATAGTAAGCAATTGCAAGGAATCGAAGGTGGTCTTGATTAATCATTTCCGAAGCTGTATTGATCCATAGGAATTTGACACCAATCTTCAGCGTCGAAGACATTCATGGCGATGTTCATTGTCCAGCCAGCGGTGACGTCTTGTGAACGGTTGATGAATGGCGTTGTTGCCATTGTTCCAGTGACGTCAAGGAAATCTTCGAAGCGCCATTGTTTCAAAATGACATGAATGTCTTTGCAAATGGACAAACAATCGGAATGTATTTCGTTGATTTGTCGGTATTCTTGAATATTGTATTTGTCCGCGATTGAAATGATTGCGTTCACCTGAACACCGAAGTCGTTAATTTGTCCCGGTTGCAACGTGACAACCATTAAAGGATAGTCAACCGCGTCGCGTGACACCGCGTCAAGATAGTCACCTTGAAAGAAGCTGTTTATTTGTCGATGTTCGGTCGCAATTGTTTCGAATTCCTTCATTAACTGGTTTAACGTTTTTTCCATTCTTCAGGTATTTGTTTAATTTCTCAATGTCTTTCTTTGAAGGTGTGAACCTTTTATTCATATGATCCAGTTAAGCGGTGAATAACCAGTGTTGTCCTTTGTTACTTTTTCATGACACATGGACGGCGAACCACAACAATCAATGTATTCAGGATAGTTGTCGCCGTTGTCGTCCATAAGGAAACCGACAAGACGTTCTTTGTAGAATTGCGCGTCCTTCAATAATTGGTCACGAAGAACGAATGTCATCTTGTCGTCGTTTGCTTGGATGTGTTCGTCGTTAACGCGTCCGACCGATTTGTTCGTGAGCTTTTCGTTCAATAATAACGCACAACGATAATCAACATAGGCGACCAAACACGGCACAACGTAATCATTCATTAACGTCAAGTAAGTCGGTGTCCATGTGTTCGTTTGAACGCGTTGCAATAACGCCTTGTAAAGCGGTGTCCCAAGCGCTGGTTGAACATTGATGTCTTGACTTCGACGAATCGCAACCGCGAGAATCTTCGTGTCGGTGTTTTGGTGAATAAGACCTAATTTTTTCAGGTTCTCAACGGATAGTAGATAGTTCATATTTATTGTGCAATTACAAGTTGTTGAATCCATTCGTGACGGCAAAACGGTGTTGTCGCGCCCGTGTCTGGATTTGTGTACCACCCACCCCGGTAACGCCACACATCGCGGTCAACGCGCGTGGAAATGTTGTCAATGTCTTGACGTGAATAACTTCGATTCAATTCGATTAGCTTCACGCAAAATTCACGCGATTGCGTAATGGGATTAGGAACGTTCGGTCGTGTTCGGTAAGTGTAACGGACTTCGAACCTTGAAATCGGAATGTCAAGGTTGTCGATGACCGACTTTCCCAGCGCGTTCACTTCACCCCCCTTGGTGAGAATTTCAAGTTCACGAAGCGTTTCAATTCTTTTGGCAATGTCTTCGACGGAAGTGTTCAACGCCTTCGCGATTGATTCGCTTGATTCACCGTCGGAAAGTAGTTTCAAAACGTCCTTGTCACCACCAGTCAACACGGCGGAAATTTCGCCAACCTTGTCGAATAGTTGTTTGCTTCGTGAAAACACTTGTTCACTTGGTGTGTTCCATTCAATCGGTTCGGAATGAAGCACGATGAAGTTGTCATTCGATTCACCGAATTGTTCGAACACTTTGATTTCGTCGGTGCTGAAGTTGTTGTTGTGACATGACTGAACAATCGGTGTCGGTGCTGGTGTCGGTGCTGGTGTCGGAACGTCCTTCGGTAACGGATCAACGTCACGAAGCTTCACTTCGCCAACGTAGCCACCAAGTTCAAGCATTAAGTTCAACATCCATTCAATTCGTCGTTGCTTTGTGTTCACATAGGTCGCTTTGAAAATGTTGAACAAATCGGCGCTTTCCGCTGAATTGAATGAACCTTCAAGACGTACACCAAAAAGTTGCGGTGAAGTGATTGCGTGCGCGACAAGAATGTTTTGTTGCACGCTTTTTTCAGTCGCCAAATATCGTTGGTCAAGGTTGTTCCCGTTCAAGGACAACACTTCAGGCGCTTCGTCTTTGCCGTTGCTGAATGTTAAAATGATTTCGCCAGCGTCTTCGACTGATTGTGAACGTCCTTTGACGTTTTCCTTCAATCGATTCAATTCTTCGGTTGTTTCTGGATAACCTGAAGGAAAATTGATAAGCGTCCCGGATTTGAATCCATTTTGCAATTCATACATGTGGAACTTCGAAATGTCGCAATCGGTTTGAATCGCCGTGATTCCACCGTAATAAGACGGCTTCGGATAAACGCCAAGTTCCTTGCGACCTTTCAAGTGTGGTTCTTTATAGTAAAGAATGAACGAACCAGTTCGGTTGTCCTTGTCGTAAGCTGGAAGGATTCGAAGGTTTGTTTTTTCAGGCGATTGATTCAACGCCGTCCAGTCATCGGAAATAAAATAAGTCAATTCATCAACCGACGCGCGAATCATGTCAATCGGAATGTGTTCCCACATCACCACCTTTGTTTGTTCTTTGTTCCAAGTTCCCTTGATTGCGAAGCCACCGAACAATTCTTGGTCGAACGCCAGTCGTTCAGCGATTTCGTTCATGTCGAAGTCGGACCATTTGTTGTCGATGAATGGTTGAACCATTCCCGAAACGATTTCAATACCACCACCAGCAATGTAAAATGTTTTGTTTTTTATGATTCCTTGGTGATATGCCGAACCATTGTAAAGGTCAACCAAGAAAAATGGATAGTCGTTCTTTTTTCCCCACTTCGTGAATCCGAGTGAACGGTCTTTTTCCTCTTCAGGTTTTTGAAAGTCCTTGCGAAATGAAATGGATGTTAGTTTGTTATTCATATATGTTGAAATAAATCGGTGAATCGTATTCGTAAGAAGGGGAATCCGCTTCAATCACATGCGCGCGACCAGTTTCGACAAGTCCTTGCGCGTTCACTGGATCAAGATTCGCTGGTGAAGATTGTTGGTATATATTATAAATATAAAAGCCGTCGTAAATGAACGACACGTCAACGCCGTCAACCAGTACAAATTCATCGTATCTTGGAACGCCTTGTGAAATGTTCGTCAAGACACACGTTTGCGTGTTGAACGATTGTTCATGAATGAATTCAAACAGATAGTTCGGATTCGGAATTGTTGTCATTTCCGTCACCGTTACCACCAGCGGTGTTGTTCCGTTTTTTTGTATTTTTAACATTCTCTTTTTTTACAAGGTTCGGTTTCTCAAATTCGTAAATGTCAAGGATTCCAAGCGACAAATATAAATCACCTTTGTCCGCTTCAATTTTGACGTATCGTTCCATAGTTGGTGACCAACATTTGCAACCGATAAATTCTTTTTTTATTTCCATGCGACTAAATTAAACAAAAAAAGGGACGGGACAACGCCCATCCCCTTAAATTTGCGGTAGTTAAAATTAGATTGAAGGCGATTGTTGACCTAACAAGGTGGTGTAAAGCGTCGCGTTCACATCTGGAACTTCGTCGTTTTCCATTCCTCGCATTACAATTACATGACCTTTTCGGTCGCTTTTCAAGACACCTGAAGTGTATTCGTTTGCATCCGCAACCTGAAGCCCTTCGCCAAGACCAAGCGCAACGATTGTTCCGTCAGCGTTTTCAACCAAACACACACATTCGTTTTGTGCAAGTAAGTGAATTTCTTGACGCAATTCTTTTGAATCGCTTGCAAGGATCATTGACAATTCGTGTTCGTACCACAAAGTCCCGTTGTTTTTGTCAACGCGAACTGGTGCAGTGTAGCTTGATAAGTTTGACTTTAATTTGTAAAGGAATGTTTCACCAGTTACGGTCAAAGAAGTTAATTCGTTTGAAGTGGAAACAACCGCGCCTGAAGTCGCACCCAAAGGAAACAACAACACGCTTTTGATTCCACCTTTCCCGTTGGTACACGTTCTATCGTTGTACCCGGTTGTCATATTACAAGACATAATTTTTTATTTTTTTAGGTTTAACAAATGGCGCGCCGAAACGCGCCGTTAATTGTTGTTTAATTATAGTCCTTCGAATGTTCCCACTTGGTTCAAGAAAGGTACTTGAACACCAGCGCGGAATTTAGAACGTAAATAAATTACATCGTCGTCGAAAGAATACCACAAGTCGTAAGATTCGAAATCACTTGATAAGTCAGTTCCGAAGTAGAAGTGTGAAGCGCGACCAGTGTAGATTTTAGTTGTTCCGTTCAATCCGTTCAATTTAACAACACGCATGTTTGTTCCCGGTAAAAGCAATTCACTCATGGTTGCGATTTGTGTCGGATTGTAGCTGTACAAGTTAAGGTCAACAAGATTCTTTAATAAGAAGTTGAAGTTTTCACGACTTGTAAAACAAATGAAATCTTGACCTTCAGCAACGTTTGAAGGTGTGTTGGTAAATGCTTCGTAGAAAATATCGAACGCGTTGGTTGCGTCGATTGACGTAGCACCTGAAGTGTTCAAGTCAACACATCCGTTTGCAACTGTTAAGAATGAATTGAATCCATTCATGAACGCCAAGTTTCCTGAACCACTTAATTTGTTACCTTGCCAAATTAATTTCTCAAGTTCGAACGCGTGTAACTCTAAAAGGTAGTTAATTAAGATTTGCTCGAATGGTAACGTCTTGTCTTCAGCCATTGCACCCGGACGAAGCGCAAGTTGCGTCCAGAAACCAGCAAGGTCTTTTTGACAAAACTTCTTCAAGTAACCGATTGTTTCAACGGAAATTTGACGGTCAGTGAAGATTGTGTCGCCTGAAGGTGACATTGAACAATCACCACTTTGATAAACGATTGAATCGTTTAACAATTTAAGGTCTTCAGTTCCTTTGATTCCTTGTTGAATCGCAATGTAACCAAGTGTTTGTGCTTCGGTTACTGAACGGTGAATAAGGTCTTCGCGTTGGTCGTCAACGTATGGTGACAATCCAGACACATCATAGTCGAAGTTCGACTTTACGTACTTTTTAATAGACATGATTATAGGTTTTTATAGTTTTTCAAAAATTGTTGTTTAGCAGTCAAGTTGCCAGCTCGTGAAAACTTTTCGTTTTCTTTTGTTTCATTCGAAGGCATTGCCTTGAAGCTTTCGAAGTCAGCTTTCAAAGACGCGATTTCACTTCGAAGTGACGCGTTGTCGTCGGAAATACTTTTCAAGCTTTCAACAACCGCTTCGAAAGTAGTTGTCAAGGTTGAAAGTTTTCCATTGATTATTCCTTCAATCGCTTCAGCGGACATTGATTGTTCAACCGCTTCAGTTTCTTCGCTTGAAGTCATTTCGTTTATCTTGGTAATTACGGCGCTTGCAACGTCGTAAGCTTTTTCCATTTCAAGACCAAGTTCGGTCGCGATTATTTCCGTTACCCCTTCTAAAACTTCAGGTAAAATGTCAGCGGAAACCGCTTCGAATTCGGCGCTTGTTTCTTCGGTTGCTGGTTCTTCAGTTCCACGTTCGTCGGTAACTTCGGAAATGAATCCGTCCGCGTCCACGGTGATTGTGACACCAGTGTATTCACCACCAAGTGCGTGCGTTCCTTCAGGTGCTGGAATTCGACCTTCGTCGGTCACGATGAAAACTTGTTGACCAGCTTCAAGAGAATCAAATTTCACTTCGAAGTGACGCGTTGTCGTCGGAAATACTTTTCAAGCTTTCAACAACCGCTTCGAAAGTAGTTGTCAAGGTTGAAAGTTTTCCATTGATAATTCCTTCAATCGCTTCAGCGGACATTGATTGTTCAACCGCTTCAGTTTCTTCGCTTGAAGTCATTTCGTTTATCTTTGTGAT
>JGI10211J34971_10004886_pt1 | contig 10575 bp, 6 predicted proteins | sample Etolagsediment_FD_34971 | JGI IMG/M metagenome (IMG submission 34971)
TGTTTATTAAAAAATCAATCCAGTTTTGGTCTTCAAACTTATATACCAGGCCTGGTTCTTTAACAAATAGGTTACAAATACAGTTATAGTCTTGAGAAAATACTTCAAGTGTCGGGTAGTCAGAAAAGAACTTAAAGAAGCCGCCACTCGCATCAATGATTCTTACCCCATCGTTAACAATGATAATGTTTGTTTGGGAGTCTAGAATATCTTGTGTGTAATCTTGGTTTGTTTGGATTTGTTGCGTGGTGTTTTTTATGTTTCTACTTAAGGTATAAAATGCTAGTAATCCGAGGAAAAGAACGGTAATAGTAAGCGCTAATTGAATATTTCTGTAATAACTTTTCTTTTGAGCCACTTCGGCTAGAGTTTTTTGAAAGTCGAGTTTATTTCTATAAAAGATATGGTTAGCATCTTCTTTTATGCGATGAAATAGCGGCTGAAAGAATTTAACTTGGAGTTTTAGATTGGTTATAGCTTCCGATAATTCTGGGGATTTGGTCTTTCTCAACATATCGATATGAGAGAGCTGTTGAGATAATTCCTCAATCTTTTGATTAATTATCTCAAACTTTGGCAAAATGTCTGATCGAGAAAAAGAAAAATTATCTAGTGTCTTTGGTCGATAATGCAGGATTTCAAACTGTTCTTCAGTATTTGGTAAGTTTAAATCTATACGATGTTTATAGATTCCACCTTTGTTTAAAATCTCAAGAGCATGTTCAATTTCTTCTTGCTGTTCTAGAATGTCTTCAATCAGTATTTTTTTTAAGTGCTCATTTGGAAAGGCGGCCATTTGAAAGAAATCAGATTCTATCTTATATATTTCTAGCGTGATTTCTTGGCCTAGTAAATTTTCAACTTCTGAGTTACGGACTTGTTGATCTAAGTCCGATATGAAGTTTGAAATACTCAGATTGAGTATAGCTTGGGAGCCTATGCCTACAATAAAAATAATGAGTAACAGAAATAAATTTCGTGGTGTTTGACTAAAAATTTTCTTTTTTATGTCTTTCATGTTTATTTACCTCTTTGTGGAAGAGGTTTTATATTTGTCAAAGCGGTTGATAACTCTTTTTCAGTTAAAAAACCGTAATATGCAAAGGTTTCTAAGCCGTGCTTGCTACCAGCATAATTCATAAATTCAATTGCCATTTCTGGATTTTTAGAAAAGGATAGTAAGTTAAGCTCAAGCCTTTTAGACTGAGAAATCTCTTCAGGTAAAAGAATAGCCTCCATAATATTTTCGGTTTCTGGCCACTTAGTTGTGGCATACCAATTTAAAGCAATATCTGCATGGCCGAATTCAATAGCCCGAAAAATACGATGTGAATCAGTCGTAAAGTAAGTTACGTTATCGTATACAGCGCTTGTTAGCCCCATCTTATCTAAAACTTGTTTAGTATTTTTCCCAACAGCGCTAGAATCTGGTGCCGATAGCACAACTGAATATTTGGGGTTGGCAAGTTGTGCTAAATCATTGGTAAGATTTTTGGGATTATCTTTTGCTACAAGCATAGCAATACGGTTATAACCAACAAAGATGTTATTAAGCAGAAGTTTTTCGCCTGCGTTTTGGCTTTTAATCCGATAAGAGTCTGATCCTGGTAAAAACAGATCCCCTTTTTTTTCGGATTGGATCGTTTTATAAAGATAACCTGATGCACCTTGTTTGATTTCAATATTGATTCCATACTTTTCTTCAAACTCTCTAACCAAAATACTGAGCGGTCTAATCATCGTTATACCACTGTAAATGGTCAAATCAGCCTCTTTTACTGAGTTTTCAGATTCAGAAGAGCTACAACCGGTAACAAGTAGACTTGCTAAGTAGACAAGAATGAGAGTCTTACGCATCGAATGTGAAGCCTTGGTGAATTATCGTAAATTTTAATTCTATCATTGTCGTTCTACTATTGGATTATTTCGTGAATGGAAAAGTATACTTTTTGATATAAGCTAAAATTTTGGGCAAAAAAAAACCGACTTAAGCGTCGGTTTTTTTAAGTTTAATCACCTTAAAACTAGCGAATTAGCTTATTTTTTAGAGCGTGAAGCTTGCTTACGTTCGTTTTCTGTAAGCAATTTCTTACGGATACGAACGCTTTCAGGCGTTACTTCAACTAACTCATCGTCATCGATGAATTCTAACGCTTGCTCAAGAGAGAAACGAATAGGTGGCGTTAACGTTAACGCTTCATCTGTACCAGATGCACGCATGTTTGTTAGCTGCTTACCTTTAAGAGGGTTAACCGTTAAGTCATTTGCACGACTATGAAGACCGATAATCATTCCTTCATAAACCTCTTCACCGTGACCAATGTATAGACGTCCACGCTCTTGAAGGTTAAATAAACCAAATGCTAATGATTTACCTTGACCAATTGAGATAAGTACACCGTTATTACGCTCACCTAAAGTACCTGCAAATTTAGGACCGTAGTGAGAGAAACTTGAGAAGATTAAACCGTTACCTTGAGTGGCTGTCATGAATTCAGTACGGAATCCGATTAATCCACGCGAAGGTATTACAAAGTCGATACGTACACGACCATGTCCATCAGGAATCATATCTTGCATTTCTGCTTTACGTTCACCTAGTTTCTCCATGATTGCACCCTGAGATTCTTCAGGAACATCAACTGTTAGGTTTTCGTATGGCTCTTGCATTTCACCATCAACTTCTTTAAAGATAACTTCTGGACGAGAGATACCCATCTCAAAACCTTCACGACGCATTGTTTCAATCAATACAGAAAGGTGAAGTTCACCACGACCAGAAACACGGAATTTGTTCGCATCTTCAGTGTCTTCAACACGTAAAGCTACGTTAGTTAGTAGTTCTTTGTCTAGACGCTCACGGATTTGACGTGAAGTTAATAACTTACCTTCTTTACCAACAAAAGGAGAATTGTTAACTTGGAATGTCATGCTCACTGTTGGTTCATCAATGGTAAGAGCAGGTAGTGCATCTGGGTGGCTAGGATCACAGATTGTTTCAGAAATCTTTAATGGATCAAAACCTGCGAATGCAATGATGTCACCCGCGTGTGCTTCTTCAACGTTAATACGCTCAAGACCGTGGTAACCGAAGATTTCTCCCATCTTACCGTTACGAATGTTGCCTTCAGCGTCAACGATACGTACTTGCATACCTACTTGTACAGAACCACGTTTAATACGTCCAGTTCCGATTACACCTTTATAAGTGTCATAATCTAAAGAGATACACTGAACCTGGAAAGGACCACCTAAATCTACATCTGGTGGAGAAACTTTGTCTACGATTGTTTGGAATACTGGTTGCATGTCACCTTCACGAACAGTCTCTTCAAAACCAGAGAAACCATTTAAACCAGACGCATAGATAACTTCAAAATCCATCTGCTCATCAGTCGCACCTAAACGGTCGAAAAGATCGAAAGTTTGGTCAAGTACCCAGTCAGGACGTGCGCCAGGACGGTCGATTTTGTTTATAACAACAATCGGCTTTAAACCTTGAGCTAGTGCTTTTTCTGTTACAAAGCGTGTTTGTGGCATTGGCCCTTCAACTGAATCAACCAATAGTAAAACTGAGTCAACCATAGAAAGGATACGCTCTACTTCACCACCAAAATCGGCGTGACCTGGAGTATCTACGATGTTGATACGGTAGCCATTCCATTTAACTGCGGTGTTTTTAGACAGGATTGTGATTCCACGCTCTTTTTCAAGATCGTTAGAGTCCATCATGCGCTCACCCATATCTTTACGTTCATCCAACGTACCAGATTGTTTTAATAGTTGGTCTACCAAGGTTGTTTTACCGTGGTCAACGTGGGCAATAATTGCGATATTGCGAATATGCTGAGTTGTCATCAAATGGCTCTCTATTTTACGAGTGGTTTCTTAGACTTAGTTAATCCAGATAAGATTCAAGAGGATTGAGTAGGCGTTAAGAATTTTAAAAAGAAGGTATTATAATGAAATTAAACGGAATTTATAGGAAATTGACGAAATTTATAACTTAATTTTGTATTAAGTTTGCCCTAAAGGGCATAGAGAGCGATAGAGAGTAAAATGAACAAGCCCATTTTAGGGCTTAAATTGTTGAAAGCACAAAGCTATTTAATCTTTAAAAGCATCAGCATAACTACCGTTGTTGGCAATAAAGCTTTGTAAAACGCCATAAGCCATTGTACCGAGTAGTAGGCCTGTTAATGTGAATATGGCGCTGATTTTCCCTTCGCCTAGCATAGCTGGTACGGTGCCAGGGCAAGCCGCTGTCATCGCCCAGCCAATCCCAAATAAAAATGCGCCGGCAATTAACCCTTGCTGATAAGGTTTTTTAACAAAATCGACTTCCATGCCTGTTGTTACCGCTTGCACGTGGTATTTTTTCATTAAATATACGCCTATCATGGCAACCACTACGGCTGTTCCAATGACTTTCATTAACTGCATATCAATGAATAAGAACATTTCGGCGTGGTAATCAAAAGTGGTTGCACCAGCTCGGCTCATTAAGAAACCAAAGGTAATCCCCATGATTAAGCCCAGAATATTTGATCTGTAGGCGTATACAAAAGAGATTGTCGTTAGCTTAACGCTTTCAAATAGAGGTTTGTTATGTGACTCTTTTTTCATTTTTGATTCTTTTTAAAGTGAAATTAAAATAGTTTAGAAGGGCGACTACAAATCAAATAACAGATGCGTAGTTAAGAATGCGCTCATAAAAAACACGCCTCCTGCCAATAAACTAGGAGGGTTCATCATTGCACCACCGACTAGGGCATGACCAGTCGTACAAGCACCTGCTAAACGGGCACCAAAGCCCAGTAACATGCCACCAAAAATTAACCAAATGGCTTTGGCCGCTGAAGATTGCGGCAGGATTTCGTCATACATTCCCATATCAAAACTCCAGTGCCAAGGTTCTGGTGAGCTAAGTGCACTTAAGAGACCGCCTAGCGGAATACCAATTAAAAACCAGAGTTTAGTATTGTTGCGTTGACTGTATTCTCCTTGTTGATAATAGCTCATGTTTTTGCATAAATAACCACAAACATTGCCATAGCCTGTTGAACAACCAGCCGGTTTACCAATCAACCAAAAATGTAAAACTACAAATAAGCCGATAGCTAATCCAGCTAACCAGCCACTCCAAACTGTAATTTCCATAAAATTAAGTCCTAAATAACTTCAATAATAAATCGTATTGTTATGCCTTTTATTCGTATAGTCAAAACAGGGTTTTTATTAGGTGGATAAGAAAGTCTTATTTAGGGAAAGGGTGATATAGAGCTGGTTATACAGTTTGATGGCATAACTCTTTGATTGTAAACATAATGTGGTTTGTTAGTTTGCGATAATGCGTTTTACTAATTTATTTGGATCACAAGTCATTACGAATTGGCTGCATGTCTTAACGGATATAGTTAAAACTCTTTGTTTGTAGGTTTTACTAATAAATGTCTTCATCTTCGCTTAATGCTTGGATGTGAATATCCTTCAAATTATCAATATTAATAATTAGGTGAATGGGCCTGCAGCAGACAAAACAGTCCTCAACATATTCTTGATGAGTTTCAGATGGGTCAATCACTAGTTCAAAACTTTCCCAACAATATGGGCATTGCACATTTTTAGTATCTAGCATTGGTTATCCTTAAAAGGAAAGTGAATTAAATCAGTCTATATAATTAAAAGAAATTTCGCAAAGGGCTAATAAAAGAATTACAGTTTTAGAAAGTCGGTCGATATACTAACTAAGATAATTGTATTCTAAGGAATGACTATGGATATTTCAGGCGTTTCAGCAAATGGTGCTGTAAGTGCGGTTTTAGCTCAACAAGAAGTTTATGCACAAAACCAAGTTAATGTTTCAATGTTTAAAAAAGCCTTAGATACGCAGGCACAAAATGCCATGGCGCTAATTGAGTCTCTACCTCAACTACCTAGCACCCAAGGATTACCTGCTAATTTAGGCAATAATATCAATACCACTGCTTAATAGTTGATAGGTTTTCAGGGTTTTACCAGGCCTGGTAAAAATCTAAATAAATTGATTTTCATAATTATTGAGAAGCCTTTTTGATATTTATAGGTCTTTAATTTCATGGCACTGGCTTCCCGTCACTTTTTGCTGTTCGGCAAAAAGTAACCAAAAAACGAACCCCGCTGACGAAATCGATTTTACTAAGCTTGTCTGCTGAAATTCCCGAACTCGCTTCGCTCTAACAGCGGGAATTTTTAACCGCATCCTTCACTAAGTAAAAGAGCGATTTCTTACAGAGGGGAGGTTTTTTACGTTAATTCCGTATTTAGATATTTCTATTATCTTGGGCTTTTTAATTTACCAGGCCTGGCATGTCCTATGGCCATTAATACAATGTAAGCACAGGGTAAATCAATTTTTATTCTGAAAAGCTAACAACAAATGCCAAAATTCCCCTTGTAATAAATTGAGCAAAGGTCTTAACGTAGTGAACGGTTAAAAATCCCAACTGTTTGAGCGAAGCGAGTTTTGGGATTTGAGTGAACAAGTTTAGAACTTGCCAATTTATGGAGCGGGGTGCCTTTTTCTGGTTACTCTTTATTAGGCAAATAAAAAGAGTAACGGGAAGCCTAAATGACTGTCTCAAAGGTATATAAATATTAAAAAGGCTTCTCAATAGTTAAGAAAAATTAAACTTGGAAAGCTCGAATCTATCAAGTCCGACCCTATTGATAGTTCACATATTCTTGTGCCCTAAATTCAAATTTTATCAGGCCTGGTGATTTTTAAAGTTGTTTGTCCATAAAAGCAAAAAGCCTAAGAGATGATTTCTTAGGCTTTTTTTGTTTTAAGATGTTGAAGTTGCTTTAATTCGCAAAATCTTCCGGGTCGTAACCCAGATTCGGAGCTAACCAAGTTTCGGTCTTTTCAATTGACCAGCCTTTACGATGAGCATAGTCTTCGACTTGATCTCGTCCTAAAGAGCCAACTCCAAAATAGCGAGATTCTGGGTGTGCAAAGTAGGTACCTGAAACCGCCGCCGTTGGATACATGGCAAAACTGCTGGTAATCTCTAAACCAATTTTTTCATCTGGTTTTAGTAACTCCCAAAGCGTGCCTTTCTCTGTATGGTCAGGGCAAGCAGGGTAGCCAGGAGCTGGGCGAATACCTTGGTAACGTTCACGAATTAGATCGTCATTTTCCAGGTTTTCTTCTGGTGCATAACCCCAGTCGAATTTACGTACGATTTCATGCAAAGTTTCGGCAAATGCTTCGGCAAAACGGTCGGCTAATGCTTTTAACATAATGGACTGATAGTCATCATGGTTGGCTTCAAAGCGTTCGATGTGCTCATCAATACCAATACCTGCGGTGACGGCAAAGAACCCGATGTAATCCGCAACTCCAGATTCTTTTGAGGCAATAAAATCAGATAGACAGTTATTTGCACCACCACGTTTTTTCTCTGCTTGTTGGCGAATGTGGTGGAAGGTGTGAATGACTTCTGAGCGCATTTCATCCGCATAGACTTCAATATCGTCGCCAACGCGGTTAGCCGGATAGAAGCCATAGACCGCTTTTGCCGTTAACCACTTTTCTTCAATAATCTGTTTCAGCATCACTTGAGCGTCAGCAAAAACTTTCTTCGCTTCTTCACCAACAACCTTGTCGTTTAAGATGCGAGGGTAAAGACCGTGCAATTCCCATGATTGGAAGAAAGGCGACCAGTCAAAACGTTCTACTAACACTTGTAATGGGAAATCTTCAAGCATTTTTGTGCCTAAAAACTTCGGTTTAACTGGTGTGTAATCTGACCAGGCCTGGTCAGTTAACGATGGATTTTCACGCGCTTTGTTAATTGGAATGCGGCGTACTTCTTTAGCGCGAGCTTTACGTTCTTCACGCACTGTTTCATATTCGGCACGAATCTTACTAGCGAAGTCATCTTTTAAATCAGCAGAGATTAAACTTTGCGCTACACCCACTGCACGAGAAGCATCTTTAACATAGACCACAGGATTGTCGTATTGCGGTTCAATCTTAACCGCGGTGTGCGCCTTAGAAGTAGTAGCGCCACCAATGAGTAGTGGTAAATCCATGCCACGTTCTTTCATCAGCTTGGCCACGTTAACCATCTCTTCAAGAGACGGGGTAATTAAGCCTGAAAGACCAATTACATTCGCACCTTGTTCAATGGCTGTGTCTAGAATTTTTTCAGCAGGAACCATTACGCCAAGGTCAATCACCTCAAAGTTATTGCACTGAAGCACCACGCCTACAATGTTTTTACCAATGTCGTGAACGTCACCTTTTACGGTGGCCATGACAATTTTACCCTGTACTCGGGTAGAGTCTTTTTCGGCAAGTAAAAATGGGTCAAGATAAGCCACCGCGCGTTTCATTACACGAGCAGATTTTACAACCTGAGGTAGAAACATTTTTCCTGAGCCGAACAAGTCGCCAACGACGTTCATGCCGTCCATCAGAGGGCCTTCAATTACGTTGATAGGCGCTCCCAGTTTTACACGAGCTTCTTCCGTGTCTTCTTCAATAAAGTCGGTAATTCCTTTCACTAAAGAATGTTCTAGACGTTTTTCAACAGTCGTCTCACGCCAACTTAAATCGGCTTCTTTTGATGCAGCGGAACCATCACCAAGGAACTCTGCGGCAATCTCAAGTAAACGTTCACCCGCTTCTTCGTCTTTATTCAAGATAACGTCTTCAACCGCTAAGCGTAGTTTTTCGGGCAGGTCATCGTAAATCGCCATTTGCCCAGCGTTTACAATCCCCATATCCATGCCTTCTTTAATGGCATAGTACAAAAATACCGAGTGAATCGCTTCACGTACTGGGTTGTTGCCACGGAAAGAGAAGGAGACGTTAGAGACTCCGCCTGAAATTTTGGCATAAGGTAAGTTGGCTTTAATCCAAGTTACTGCGTTAATAAAGTCTAGACCGTAGTTGTTGTGCTCTTCAATACCGGTAGCAACCGCAAAGATGTTCGGATCAAAAATAATATCTTGTGGTAAAAAGCCGACTTTCTCAGTCAATACTTCATAAGAGCGCTTACAGATTTCGATTTTGCGTTCTAGAGTATCGGCTTGACCATCTTCATCAAACGCCATAACAATCGCTGCCGCACCGTACTTTTTAACCAGTGTTGCATGCTTAATAAAAGCTTCTTCTCCCTCTTTAAGCGAGATAGAGTTCACCACGCCTTTACCTTGAATACACTTTAAACCTGCTTCAATGACTTCAAATTTAGAGGAGTCAATCATGATTGGCACACGTGAAGCTTCGGGCTCAGAAGCGAGTAGGTTTAAGAAACGTACCATACACGCTTTGGCATCCAACATACCTTCGTCCATGTTGACGTCGATAATTTGGGCGCCGTCTTGAACCTGTCTAACGGCAATGTCGATAGCATCATCGTAGTTTTCTTCAATGATTAAGCGTTTGAATAGGACAGAACCAGTTACGTTATTGCGCTCACCGACGTTAACAAATAGTGAGTTTTCATCAATGTTTAATGGCTCTAAACCAGATAAACGACATGCTGGATTAACTTCTGGAATGGTGCGGGCTGGTTGAGCTTGCGCCGCTTCTGCCATCGCTTGAACATGGTCTGGGGTAGTTCCACAGCAACCACCAATAATGTTAATCCAACCACGTTTTGCCCACACGGCAATCTCTTCAGCCATCTGTTCAGGTGTTTCGTCGTATTCACCAAATTCATTTGGCAGGCCAGCATTAGGGTGGATAGAAACGTAGGTTTCACATACACGGCTTAACTCTTCTACATATGGACGCAACTCATGCGGCCCTAATGCACAGTTTAAACCGACAGAAAGTGGCTCTGCATGGGCAACTGCATTGTAAAACGCTTCGGTAGTTTGACCTGATAAGGTACGGCCAGAGGCATCGGTAATCGTACCTGAAAGTTGAATTGGGACTTCATAACCCACTTCATCTTCAACTTCTTTTACCGCAAATATAGCGGCTTTAGCATTAAGCGTATCAAAAATGGTTTCAATTAAGATGGTATCGACACCACCTTCTAACAGGGCATGTGTTGCTTGTTTGTATGTGATAACCAGTTCATCAAAAGAGGTGTTGCGGTAACCAGGGTCATTTACATCAGGTGAAATTGACGCAGTTCGGTTTGTTGGACCTAAAACACCTGTGACAAAACGCGGTTTGCCATCTTCTTGTTCGACAATGTCACACGCTTCACGAGCAACTTTTGCCGCCGCCAAGTTAATCTCGGTAACATACTCTTGCATGTCATAATCGGCTTGCGCAATGGTGGTAGCATTAAACGAGTTAGTCTCAAGGATATCCGCACCCTTACGCAAAAAATCAAGGTGAATATCGCGAATCACATCTGGTTTAGTGATAACGAGAATATCGTTATTACCTTTAATATCCATGTGATAGTCGGCAAAACGCTCACCACGAAAATCCTCTTCGCTCAGATTTAAGTTTTGAATCATCGTACCCATTGCGCCATCAAGAACGACAACACGTTCTTTTAATAAGCTGCGAAGAGTTTGGATTCTTTGTGTGCGATTTGTCATGAGTTTGCCCGATATTGCCGT
>JGI10211J34971_10004887_pt1 | contig 10575 bp, 7 predicted proteins | sample Etolagsediment_FD_34971 | JGI IMG/M metagenome (IMG submission 34971)
TATGTCGTGGGGTAAATTGATTTTCAATCAGGAACAACCTCTTATCAGCGTAAGCGAAGTGGTACCAAAGAAAAAACCGGTTGTCGTGCAGAAAAAGAAAAAATCATTCCAGAAAAACGCCGGAGGCCACCGCAAAAAATACCACAAATAGCAAACTTATTCATGCTTTTTTTGTTTTAAACAGCCCTCCGTGGCTGTTTTTTTTGTTCCTTTACCTTTATTAATCCATCCCGGGGTGCACGTGAATTATCCCATACACTCCGGTAAACAATAGTGTCTTTTTAAAAGCGTTAATCTGGTATGGCATCTTTTAAAATAACTGGCGGAAATGAACTCTCGGGCTCCATCGTTCCGCAGGGAGCAAAAAATGAAGCATTGCAAATTATTTGTGCCGTGCTGCTCACCGATCAGGAAGTTCAACTTAAAAATGTACCCGACATCAGCGATGTGAACAGGCTTATCGAGCTGCTTGAAGGGCTGGGCGTTTTAGTCAACAAAATTAAGGACGACACCTTTACGTTTAATGCGGCCCATATCAACATGGACTACCTGGAAACGGAGGACTTTTATAAAAAGGCAACGTCTATCCGCGGAAGTGTGATGATCTTAGGCCCGTTGCTCGCACGCTTCGGCAGAGGTATTCTCCCGCAGCCTGGTGGTGATAAGATTGGCCGCCGCCGCCTCGACACCCATTTCATAGGCTTGCAGAAGCTGGGGGCTGAGTTCATTTATCATCCCGATAAAAAAAAGTATGAAGTACAAGCCAAGGAGTTAAAGGGCAACTACATGCTCCTAGAAGAGGCTTCCGTTACCGGCACAGCCAACATCCTCATGGCCGCGGTGATGGCTCAGGGAACGACCACCATTTTTAATGCAGCCTGCGAACCCTACCTCATTCAGCTGAGCAAAATGCTGAATGCAATGGGGGCAAACATTTCCGGAATTGGGAGTAACCTGCTTACCATCAAAGGGGTAACACGGTTAAACGGCACATCACATACCATGCTCGCCGACATGATTGAAGTGGGTAGTTTTATCGGCCTCGCCGCCATGACACAGTCGGCCATAACCATAAAAAATGTACAGCTGTCCGATCTGGGGCTCATCCCCTCTACTTTTAAAAAGCTCGGCGTCGATGTCCGGCAGCAAGGCAACGACCTTTTTGTCCCCAAACAAGAACAGTACACCATTGAGACCTTTATCGATGGTTCTATCATGAACATCTCTGATGCACCGTGGCCCGGGTTTACTCCCGACCTGATCAGCATTGTGTTGGTTACCGCCATTCAGGCTGAGGGTAGCGTGTTGATACATCAAAAAATGTTCGAGAGCCGCTTGTTTTTCGTCGATAAACTTATCGACATGGGGGCGAGAATCATTTTGTGCGACCCGCACCGGGCAACAGTCATCGGGCTTAATCACGCCAACCCGCTACGAGGAATTCGCATGAGCTCACCGGATATCAGAGCCGGGGTGGCTTTGCTTATTGCTGCCCTGTCGGCGCAGGGGACAAGCATCATCGACAATATCGAGCAAATCGACCGGGGCTATCAAAATATCGACCTGCGTCTTCAGCAGTTGGGAGCAGCCATCCAGAGGATTTAGCTGATGCGCTGATTATGTGAGTAAAAGAAGCATATCCCCTATGGGGAAAACGAGACCCTGAAAAAACTATGCGACAATTGCATTAACCTTACAGGCTCGAATTTTGGCGAAGCTGATTATATCCCACTAGCCGAATAAACAACGCGATTGCTCGTAGAGCATTAGCCTTTGTAAGAAGAACAACCCTCCCATTTTGCTCGTAGAGCATAGGTTTCCCTCTTTGCAAGAAGCATATCCCCTATGGGGAAAACGAGACCCTGAACAACTAGGCGACAATTGCTTAAGCCCTACAGGCTAGAATTACAGCGAATCTGATTATATCCCACTAGCCGAATAAACAACGCGATTGCTCGTAGAGCATAAGCGTTTGTAAAAAGAACAATCCTCCCATTTTGCTCGTAGAGCATAGGCATTTCCACAAAAAAGAGGCGGCCCCTTGCGAGACAGCCTCTTTGGTAGTTAGGTAAAATAATATTAATTAACCATCATCTTACGCGTGACTTTTTGATCACCTGCTGTAACAGTGTAAAAATAAATGCCGGTGGTTAATTGGCTACCATCAATTGAAATGGTATGTGTTCCAGCCATTTTATGGCCGTAATCGTTCATGGCTACTTTTTGACCTGTCAGCGTAGTTACTTCAACTGAGATGTTGGCTGTTTTGGCCAGTGTTACCTCTACAAAAGTATTTCCGTTGAATGGGTTAGGGAAGTTTTGTGAAATCTCCAGTGATCCGGCTACAGTCTCTTCTACATCAACAGGTAGCGGACTTACGGCCAGATATACTATGTTGTTCAGGATAGGATCGTGTTGTGGTGGATCGGGCTGTGTGCTGGTTCCTGGCATATTGTCGGTTTGGTAAAGGATATGGAATTTTCCGTTTACTGCCTTTGGGGCAACACTCGGATACACACATTCACTAAATATGTGGAACACATCGCCAGTATAATCGGTAAAAGCACTCCAGAGGCCATCGCCTTCGGTAAAACGTCCCCAGATATGGTGGAAATTGTTTTCGCTGTTGTCGAAGCCAACAGAAATGGCACTATAGAACACCTGTACTATTTTTACACCCATTTCGTCGCGCATGGTAACGATTTGTGGCATGGTAGTCATCGAAGCACCGTAGTAAGGAATACCCACGATGGTGTCTTCACCATTGGGTTGTGTCCAGGCAGCCAGGTTGCCATTTTGATACAGGTAATGAGTTTCCCAATCGTCGGGGATGATGTCGGCAGTAAGTTTGGCTGTGTCCAGAGCGGGCATGGCTTCGTTCCAGTAAACCAAACCATCTGAATAAGGATAGTAGTTCCAACCAGCTGCAGGATCTTCATCAAGGTGTACCTGACGGCCAAAAGCAACGTGTACTATTCCTTCGTCGTCAATGGCTACGGCATTGTAACCGTCGCCACCACCACACTGTGGCAGTGTTCCTTCTTCACCGGTAAAGAATGGCATGGGGCTTTCATACACGAGCATGCGTTCCCAGTTATCACCACCATCGGTTGATTTCATAACCACTCCGTCTCTGATGCCACCAAAGGCAAAAAAGGCCAGGTTTTCACCCTGAGGCTGTGCAAAAGCGTAATCATCGCCACCCCATCCGCTGGTATAGTCGGCACTAACGCCTTCCAGAATCATGTTCATTGGATCCCATGTCTGGCCACCATCGGCAGAGCGTGAATAGAGCAGAGCGCCATCGAGATCTTCGTAGATACTTCCGTCATTGGCTACACCGGGAGTTACACAGATCACATGGATAATTTCATTGTTTTCGCCTGAAGTCACCATTCTTGGCCACAGGATGTCTTCATGACCGGCTGGACCAACCAAATTAAAGTAGTTCCAGTCGCCTGTGCCTTTGGTTTCGCGCCAGCTAAATACCAACCCTGAATTTCCACCAGAGTGGGTACACACGATTTCGCCATTTGCACCATAGGGAGCGTAATTTGGCCAGCCTGTTCTTACTTCTTCAATTCTTTCGGTAGGATAAGGTCCCCAGCTGCTTCCATCATGGTAGTTGTAGCCGGTACCACGATCAGGGTAAGATACATGGGTCATGCCACGTGTCCAGGTTGCGCCAATGGTTCCGTCCTCAAAAGCGAAAATTCTGTTGGGCATTGAGGAGTTGGTCTGTAAATCGTACCAGGTTTCACCAACTACCACATCAGCGGCTCTTGAACTGCTTACCGTAGGATTGATTTCGGTGGAGAAAGATTGTGGGTCAACCTGTGGAACATTATCATGCGCCGTAACAGTGTTGTACCATTTTTTCGGTGTGTACTGGCTTACTTGTGCAAATGTGGTGGCCACAAAGCTGATCGCCATTACTGCTAATAAAAGTTTTTTCATTGTAAAAGTGTTAATAATTAAGTGTTTAAATAATAATATGAACTGTTAATTCCTTCTGTATGAATAAACTGCCCCATTTTCTTTGCGAAAAACCATAGATCAGTTTAATCTATTCTCTTAATTGTTCGACTATATGACCCCTTTAAACTTAAATGGTTGCTTTAAGTGAAAAAATAATTCAAGTTATTTTTAAACGTCATTAGAAACAAAAAAAACGACCCTAGGCATAAACCAGAGTCGTTTTTCGTTAAAAGTTACCTACCCTGCTTACAGGAGAGGAATTTATACGCAATTTTTTTAGTTCACAAGCATTTTACCGCTGTGGGTTTGTCCCATAGCCTGGATGGTGTAAAAATAAACACCTTTGGTAAGGAGGCTTCCATCGATGGTAAGCAAATGCGATCCTGCCATGTAATGGCCATATTGCTTTGCCATAACCTGCTGTCCGGTTAGAGAAAACACCTGTAGAGCGATGTCGGCAGACTGGTCTAACTCCACCTCAACGTAAGTTTGACCACTGAAAGGATTGGGGTAATTTGCCGACACCTGCAACGAAAGGGAATGCTGCTCTTCAATGCCAATCAGTCCAGGATGGGGAACTGTTAAGTAACCTATGGTATTCAGTATTGGGTCGTGCATTGGGCCATCGGTAGGCTGAATGCTGTTACCTGGCATGTTATCGGTTTGATAAATGAAGTGGAAAAAATTGTCGTTACTTTTTTGGGCTACTGCCGGATAAACACATTCACTAAAAATATGGAATACATCACCGGTATAGTCGGTATAAGCACTGAATATCCCATCACCCTCGGTGAAACGTCCCCAGATGTGGCGGTAATTGTACTCACTGTTGTCGAAACCTATCGCCAAAGCCGAGTAAAACAGTTGAATAATTTTGTTACCAAATTCATCTTGCAGGGCTACCAGTTGAGGCATGGAGGTAAGCGACGCATAATAAGTAGCTACGCCCACGATGGTATCCTCGCCGTTGGGTTGAGTCCATGCAGCCAGGTTGCCGTTTTGGTAAAGGTTCATGGCAGTCCAGTCTTCGGGCAGGATGTCGGCCTGAATCATAGCGGTGTCGAGGGTTGGCATGGTTTCGTTCCAGTAAACCAGTCCATCCGAATAGGGATAATACGACCAGGAGGCATCATCGGGAGTGTCGTCGATGTGAATTTGCCTTCCGAAGGCTACATGCACGATCCCTTCATGGTCGAGGACAACAGCATTGTACCCATCGCCACCACCACATTTGGGCAGGTCGCCACCATTTCCGTCGAAAAACGGATCGGGACTTTGATAAAACGTGATCCGTTCCCAATTATCTCCGGCATCGGTTGATTTCATCACGATTCCATCTTTTATTCCACCGAAAGCCACAAAAGCAATGGTTTCGCCCACGGGCTGTGCCCAGGTATAATCGTCACCACCCCAACCGCTGGTATAATCTGAGCCCATACCTTCGAGGATAACATTCTGTGGATCCCACGTCTGACCTCCATCGGCGGAGCGTGAATAGAGTAAGGCATTGGTAAGGCCTTCGTATTCAACAGCGTTACCTGCCGAAGCAATCACATGGATGACATCGTTGTTTTCGCCCGTGGTTATCATTTTTGGCCAGAGCAGATCAGGCACTTCTGCCGGACCAAGCAGCGTAAAATGATTCCAACTTCCTGTTCCTTTGGTCTCGCGCCAGCTGAAATACAAACCCGTAGTCAGGTGAGCCACAACGATTTCGCCATTTTCACCATAAGGGGCAATGCTTGGCCATCCGGTGCGCTGGTCTTCAATTCTTTCGGTGGGATAGGCTCCCCAGCTGGTGCCGTCGTAGTAATTGTATCCTGTGCCACGGTCGGCATAAGCGGTAGGGCTCATGCCCCGAATCCAGGTTGCTGACAATGAACCATCATCCCAAGCCAAAAGGCGGCTGCCCATGCCCGAGTTGGTCTGGTTGTCGTACCATGTTTCTCCAATCACCACATCTGCTGCTCTTGAGTTGGCAACGGTTGGATTATCATCGGTAAAAAAGGCTGTTCCCGGCACATCATCAATTACCTTGTTGGTCTGCAACACCGTTTCGTACCATGCCCTTGGCTTGTACTGGCTTACTTGTGCAATGGCTGAAACCGAGAAAGCCACCAGGGCCATAAAAAGTATTGTTCTCTTCATTGTAGTTTTTTTTAGTTTGTACTGAATGATAAACTTATTGCTAACAAACTTAATACAATTTATTCAAAACGAGGCATACCTGAAAAAATATTGTATCTATTCAGCGTGTCATTCCTTGATTTGCCTCGTTTTGAATATAATGCCTAAGCGATGGGCTGCACCGCATCGCTAATATATTGCGCCCTTTCAGGGCTTGCAGCAAAGCCCTGAAAGGGCGTAATACCACAGCGAGGCGGTAAAACCCCTCGCTCGCAGGCAAGTTTCTTTGCGTATTTAGTAACAACTTATTTATCAAGTACCTTGTGGAGTAATAAAGATCGTTTGCCATGCATGCAAAATATTATTAACCAACTCATCTACATGTTCCTGCTTCCGTTTGGCTGATACTGATTAGTTACAAAATATTTAAAAAAAAAAAGAGGCCCATCTGCGACAGGCCTCTTTTTAAAAAATCAGTTCAGCAATTAGTTCACCATCATTTTGCGGGTAACTTTGCTTTGTCCTGCGGTTACGGTATAGAAATAAATACCGGTAGTCAGCTGACTTCCATCGATAACCACGTTGTGTGTTCCGGCTGTTTTGAAGCCATAGTCGTTCATCACTACTTTTTGTCCGGTAACGGTGGTTACTTCAACGCTTACATTAGCCGCCTTGTTCAGGGTAACTTCAACGTAAGTATTGCCATTGAACGGGTTCGGGTAGTTTTGTGAAATTTCCAGAGCCTGAGCAGCAGTTTCGTTAACGTCAACTGGCAGCGGGGTAACAGGCAAATAAACCATGTTGTTCAGGATAGGATCGTGGCTTGGTCCATCGTTTGGCTGCAAACTGTTTCCTGGCATGTTATCTGTTTGGTACAGGATATGGAATTTGTCGCCGGGGGTAGTTTGTGCAACGCTGGGGTAAACACATTCGCTAAAGATATGGAATACGTCTCCGGTATAATCGGTAAAGGCACTAAACATGCCATCGCCTTCGGTAAAACGACCCCAGATGTGGCGGAAGTTATTTTCGCTGTTGTCGAAACCAACTGATACAGCAGAATAAAACACCTGAATAATTTTGTTGCCATTGCCATCGCGGAAAGCCACCAATTGCGGCATAGAGGTAAGTGAAGCAAAGTAAGGAGCTATGCCCACGAGTGTGTCTTCGCCGTTCGGTTGTGTCCAGGCAGCCAGGTTGCCATTTTGGTAGAGGTTCATGGTTGTCCAGTCATCGGGCAGGATGTCGGCCTGAATCATAGCGGTATCCAAAGCCGGCATGGTTTCGTTCCAGTACACCAGACCATCTGAGTAAGGATAGTATGACCAGGAATCGTCACCAGGGGTGTCGTCCATGTGAATCTGACGGCCGAAAGCCACGTGCACAAGGCCTTCATCGTCAATTACAACAGCATTGTAGCCATCACCACCACCACACTGTGGCAGATCGCCGCTATTACCATCAAAAAATGGGTCAGGGCTGGCATAGAAAGTAGTTCTTTCCCAGTTGTCGCCACCATCGGTTGATTTCATCATTACGCCATCGGCAACACCACCGAAAGCCACAAAAGCAAGGGTTTCGCCCATTGGCTGTGCCCAGGCGTAGTCATCGCCACCCCAACCATTGGTATAGTCTGAGCCCAGACCTTCGAGGATTACGTTCTGTGGATCCCAGGTTTGTCCGCCATCTGAAGAACGTGAGTAAAGTAACGCCATGGTTAAATCCTGATAGGTAACTGCATTACCGGCACAAGCAATCACATGAATCACCTCGTTGTTTTCGCCGGAGGTAACCATTCTTGGCCACAACAAGTCCGGAACTTCGTCAGGTCCGGCCAGAGTGAAGTAGTTCCAGTCACCTTCGCCTTTGGTTTCGCGCCAGCTGAATTTCAGTCCGTTAGCTCCCATATGGGCTACAACGATTTCCCCATTTTCACCATAAGGCGCAATGCTTGGCCATCCTACTCTCTCATCTTCGATTCTTTCGGTTGGGTAAGCACCCCAGCTGCTGCCATCGTAGTAGTTGTAACCTGTTCCACGGTCGGCGTAAGCAGATGGTGTCATACCACGAGTCCAGGTAGCCCCGATGGTTCCGTCTTCGAAAGCATAAATTCTGTTGGCCATGGAGGAGTTCGACTGTAAGTCGTACCAGGTTTCACCAACAACTATGTCGGCGCCCCTGTCGTTGGCAACGGTAGGATTGATTTCACCAGTAAAAACCATTGCTGGTTCTTCTGTCATCATTTTATCCGTTTTTTTCACAGTTTTGTACCATGCTTTGGGAGCATACTGCGAAACCTGCGCTACTGTGGTACCTACAAAGCTAAGTACCAAAGCGAAAAGTAAAATTTTCTTCATGTTTCAATCAATTAAGTTAACAATAGAATAATTAAATATTTAAGGCACAAACATAGTAATATTTTTTTAAAACAGTGAAAAAATGAATTAATAAGCACCACAAACGATGCAAAAATAATTTCGACTTAGGTAATTTGGATAAAAGAAAAAGGTTGCCCTCCATAGAAGACAACCTTAAATTAACAACAATGCAATGTATTATTTTACAAGCATTTTTTTCGTTACCGATTGATTTCCAACCGAAACAGTATAGAAATACAAGCCTGTTTCCAGATCTGACACATTAAGCGTAAACGCGTGAGCACCCAGTGTACGACCGGCATCGGAGGCGGTATAAACCACCTGACCAAGCACATTTGAAACAGCCAACTGAATGGTTCCGATTTTTTGGGTATTAACCAAAATAACGGTGTTGTCGATGGCCGGATTCGGGGTGTTTTGAGAAACCTCGAAAGCAGTAGTATTTAATTCATTTACACCAACATGCAAAGGAATAGCCAGGTCGACAATGTTGTTGTCGATAGGATCGTGTCCTGCATAACGCTCGGCGATTCCGGGCATGTTGCTGGTTTGGTATACTGTATGGATTGCTAAATCAGCCGTTGGTGAGCTCGAAGGAAATACACATTCGCTGAAGATATGGAAAACGTCTCCTGTGTAATCCATTGCCTGTGCCCAAATACCATCACCTTCGGTAACTGTACCCCAAATGTGGCGATAGTTAAACTCAGAATTATCAAATCCAAGGCTAACAGCTGAGTACTGAGCATAAACGAAACCGTCTTTGTAAACCAATTGCGGCATGGAAGTCAAAGAAGCCTGATAAGTGGCTACGCCCACAATGGTATCCTCACCATTTTCCTGAACACGAGCCAACAAATAGCCATTGGCATCGAGGTAGTCTAAATCAAAAACATCGCTGCCGATCATAGCGCTATCGAGTGGGGGCATATCTTCATTCCAATAGATTAACCCATCGGTATAGGGATAATATGAGGTTGTTCCACTGCCGTCAGAAGCATGCAACATACGACCAAAAGCCACATGTACTTTTCCTGTTTCATCAATAACAGCAGCATTGTAAGAATCACCGCCACCAAAACGAGGCAATACCTGCGTTCCATCAAAAAATGGCTCAGGGCTCAGGTAGAATGGGAAACGTTCCCAGTTTGTTCCATTGTCTGTTGATTTCATCACTGTTCCATCGGTAAAACCGCCAAAAGCGACAAAAGCAATGGTTTCGCCCATTGGGGCAGCCCAGCAGTATTCGTCGCCACCGTATCCGGGTGAATAATCAGGGCCGATGCCATCGAGCACTACATTCTCCGGATCCCAGGTAACACCGCCATCGCTGGTGCGTGAATAGTAAATGGGAGCATCCTGATCGTCAAAAGCTTCATCAAAAAGTGTGGCTATAACATGCACGACTTCGTTGTTTTCACCGGACGTAATCATTCTGGGCCAGGTCAGACCACCTGTACCGGCAGGTCCATAGAGTGTAAATGTGCTCCATGCCCCTTCGCCCTTTACCGGACGCCAGCTAAACAAAAGCCCATCAGCACTTGTGTGAACACAAACTATTTCACCTGTTTCGCCATAAGGCGCAACGGCCGGCCAACCAACTCTCTCTGCTTCGATACGTTCGGTTGGAACAGGACCCCAGGAAGTACCGTCAAAATAGTTGTAACCTGTACCACGTTCAGGATAGGAAGTTGGGTTAAAACCCATGGTCCAAACAGCGTTTCTGGTTCCATCGGGGAAGGTGTAAGTGCGGTGCTGCATAGTGGCATTCGACTGCAAATCATACACAGTATTTCCGATAACTACATCAGCGCCACGATCGTTGGCTACATAAGTGTTGACAACGGCATCAGTAAAAGTGGAAGCGTCTTTAACGGCTTCTTGCTTTTGCATGGTGACTTTTTGGAGTCGTTCTTTCTGACTCATCATCGCACTCTGGGCGAAAGTGGCTGAGCTAAAAACAACGAGCAAGGAAAAAAGTAAAAATTTTTTCATAGTGATAATGTTAAGTTTATAGAATATCAACTGTCAAAAGTAGTTTCTTTTTTTAAAAAACCAAAAAAAACCCGCCGTTTTTTTTCGGCGGGGCGGG
>JGI10211J34971_10004888_pt1 | contig 10567 bp, 6 predicted proteins | sample Etolagsediment_FD_34971 | JGI IMG/M metagenome (IMG submission 34971)
TGTCATTGAAAATTATTTTATTTTTGCATTGAAACAAATCAAAATTTAAGTCAAATTAATATAGTGTTTTACTAAAAATTAAATTATTATGAGAAAACTATTACTATCAATTCTAATGCTCACAATTTTTGGGCTTTGGACAAATGCACAAACCATCGAAAACTTCGAGAGCATCACCATGAACATCTTTTCTGGCGGAGCCAATGGAGCTATAAGCGTTGTGGCCAATCCTGATACCGCCGGAAACCCCAGCATGTATGTAGGTAAAATGGTACGCGGATTTGATGGCGATCCCTGGGCCGGTTGGTATGCAACTTTGCCAACACCTGTTGATGTTACAGCGAACAGATATGTACACTTAAAACTTTGGAAACCCCGCATCAGCCCTATCGTTTTCAAATATGAAGGCGATGTAAACTCAGGTGATGTTAATCCAATGAACCCTCAGGCCACAACAGATATGTGGGAAGAGTTTGTTTTCGACATGAGTGTTGTTAGCGGCCCCTATGTGAAGATCGTTCTTATCCCTGATTTTGAAGATCCTTTGACTCTTACAGAAGACATCGTACTCTATTTTGATGATCTTTATGTAAATGATGATCCTACAGTAGGCAGCGCACCTGTTCAGGTAATGGAGAATTTTGAAACCATTCCTCTCAACTATATGCTTAATGGTGAAGATGATATGAGCTATATGGAAGTAATTCCAAATCCTGATGTATCAGGTGTTAATCTTAGCCCTTATGTTTGTCATTTCTACCGTGATATGGATGGTTTTCCATGGGATGGTTTCTGGTCAAACCTACCTCAGGAAATTGATGTTACTGAAAATAAATACGTTCACGTAAAAGTTTGGAAACCCCGCATCAGCCCAATTAGATTTAAAATCGAAGGCGGCGAAGCCGGGACTATTGAAGTTGAAAGTATGTATCCTCAAACCATGACCAATGCATGGGAAGATATTGTATTCGATTTCAGCGAAAAAACGGGTACCTATCCAATTATTGCCTTCTTACCTGATTTTGCTGATCCGGTTGGATTAACTGAAGATATCAGCATCTACTATGATGATATTATCCTGAACAATGATCCTAATCCAATTATGCCACCTTCACAAACCATTAATGTTGACATGACCGAATCAGGCATGACAGAAGGCGAACCTGTATGGATTGCTGGTGCTCTTGGTGGAATTCATGGTACGTGGAACGAGCCTGGCACAAACCCTGACAATGAAATGTTAGACCTTGATGGTGATGGCATCTATTCAATCACACTCGCACTTCCTGAAGGACTTGTTGCTTTCAAATTCTTCTGGGGTATGGGTTGGGGCAATGGAGACCCCGCACCAGGTGGTGACAGAACACTTGAGCTAACCAACACAATGAATGTATTCTATCAGTGGGGTGTTGATGGTGAAATTACTCCTCCTGAAACTCCAACAATGCAATGGACTGTTGATATGTCATACAGAATTAGCATGGGTACTTTTGATGAGGCTGTAGATTATGTAGATGTTGCCGGATCATTTAATGGTTGGGATGGTGTTGACCATCACTTATCCGCACTGGGAGATGGTAAATGGGGCATTACAGTTCCCGATTTCACTGTTGGTGACGTTCTGGAATACAAATTCCGTATTAACGGAAGCTGGGCTGATTCATTATCAGAATTCCCGGCTGGTGGCCCAAACCGTACTCACACTGTTGTTGATGGACTCAATGAAGTTGACGTTTACTTCAATGATGAAGTAATTGGGATTAACGAGACTGCTCAACAGACCTATAACGTTTATCCTAACCCGGTTAATGAAACCCTCACCATTGATAACATGAAAGATGTTAACAGAGTAGAGATTTATGATATTACCGGACAATTGGTTAAATCATTTGTTAATACCAATTCAGCTGAACAAACTCAGATTAATACAAGCGACCTGACATCAGGTATGTATATACTTACAGTTCACTCAGGAAATTCATCAACTTCTTCTAAATTGATGAAGTACTAATTGAATTTCATAAAAGACTTTAAAAGGGGGAGCATAATGGCTCCCCTTTTTTTATGTTCCTAAACCAACTTTCTATTGAGGAAATGCTGAAACATTGATTAACCAACCTATGGCATGGTAGTACCGGAAAACAAAAAAGAAATCCAAACAGTTAATTTCCAGGGTGAATGGATAAACCTTTTTTTTGGGTCGACAAGTCATTAATCATCACCATAATATTCATAACTTTGTAGGCTTGATGATTAAAAAAAACAGTTTTCTTCAGCAATATCAAATTCAAATATTAATACAATTAAATCTAAACTACAATGAGAAATACGGTCAGATTGAGTGTGGTGATTTTGATGCTATTCGGGATTGCCCATTTCTTTTCCTGTAAAAAGGATAGCACCGATCTTGAAGTCCTGGCAAGTTTTGCATATCAGGCAGATTCAAGCGACTATAAAAAGGTAGCATTTACTAACTGGTCAAAGAACTTTACAAGCCTTTCATGGGATTTCGGCGACAATACGGGTATCTCCATCGAGGAAAACCCTGTGCATACCTATGGCGAAACTGGTGAGTATAACGTTACCCTCACCGCCACATGGCTTGAGGGCGGTGAAACTACCGACTCATTTACATCAAAAGTTACCATTAGCGATCCAAACGCAGAACTCACCAAATTAGTGGGTGATACATCAAAAACCTGGAAACTTCTTCGCGATGTGAGTACAGGCGACTACCCACTGGAAGTTGGTCCAATAAATCACTCCACCATATGGTGGGCTGTTGGGCTAAATAACAATGAACTTGAACTCCGTCCATGCATGTTTAACGATGAATGGACTTTTAAGCGCGATGGCTCCCTCGTATTTAATGCAAATGGAGATTTTTGGAGAGAGGGAGGCATTTTTACACCTTCCAATATTTGTGCAAGTACCGATGATATGGTTAACACACTGGGCGAAGATTGCTCAGCATGGGGAAGCGGGACTCATCAGTTTGAGTTGGTAAACGGAATAGAACCCAAACTAAAGGCTATCGGCAAAGGAGCTTTTGTTGGCTTTTTTAAATCAGCCACAGAATATGAAGTAACAAAATTAAATCCTATGGTGCAGGACTCAGTGGTATATGATGTGATAAAACTAACCGATGGGCCGGTGGATACATTAATTATTCAGGCCAGCTATAAATTTGAATTACCTGATCCAAATCCTAGCGGATACTGGAGATATGTCCTGGTGCATTATGACAATCCTGATGATGAACCCCCTATTCCGGGAACGAAATAATTAAAAGTATTTCCTTTTAACCAATACTATATTATTACTATCCAAAATGACTCAAAATAAATTCTAACTCCAATTGAATATGAAAAAAATATTTACACTGTTTTTTGCCATTGGTTTCGCAATATCCCTGCTTGGACAGGAAAGATTGATTACCGGGAAGGTTACCAATGATAAGGGTGAAGGCATTCCGGGAGCAACTGTTCAAATAGTCGGAACACTGAATGGAACCACCACCGATATTGATGGCATCTATCAAATATCTGCTTCGGAGGGTGTTTTAAAATTCAGCTACATTGGATTTGCATCGCAGGAAATACCCATCGCCAATCAGGCTGTCATCAATGTAGTTTTAGTGGAAACTGCACAAACCCTCAATGAAGTGGTTGTTATCGGTTATGGAACCACCTTGAAAAAGGATTTAACAACTGCTGTTTCGGTGGTGGGTGAAAATGATATTAAAGACCGGCCCATTACTTCGCTTGCCCAAGCCTTACAGGGAAAGGCTGCCGGGGTGCAGGTTGTGCAGCCATCCGGAAAACCGGGTGCAGGCCTTTCTGTTCGTGTTCGGGGATCAACATCTGTTTTGGCAGGCAACGAACCACTCTACGTTGTTGACGGAGTACCAACAACCGACGTCAACGGATTAAACCCAAATGACATTTCCACCATGAGTGTATTAAAGGATGCCTCATCAGCGGCCATTTATGGAGCACGGGCAGCCAACGGCGTTGTACTCATCACTACCAAACGCGGAAAAAACAATGAACCTACTCTAAGTTTCAATACCTATTATGGCATCTCAAATCTGCGCAAAACCATCGACGTTTTAAACACCAGGCGTTACCGCGATTTGATGGAAGAAATTTCCCCGGGAAGCATTGATCCTACCCGCACCGATTTTAATAACTGGAGCGACGAAACTTTTGGTACCGGACAAACCCAATCCTACCAGTTTTCATTTTCGGGAGGATCGGAGAAATCCCAATACTTTCTTTCGGTGGGTTATTTGAGTGATGAAGGAATTGTAAATCCGGCAAAATTTGACCGGTATTCAGTGAGATTAAATCTTGATAATGAGCTCAAACCCTGGCTTAAAATTAAAACAAGCATTAATTTACTAAGAGTCAACACCAAAGACACCCCTGACAATGCAAGTTCAGGGCGGGGTGGCGTAATTATGAGTGCCTTGAACACACCTCCGTTTTTAAATACCTGGCAGGGAGAAAATGATCCAGATTTTGTACTTACAGATAAAACCTGGTACGACCCCAATCCCTTTCAACCTTCGTGGGAAAATCCGATTGCATATATGGATGGACCTGATCAACAAACCATCAACAACCGCATGACCGGTAACATTGATGCCGAATTCAGGTTAATGAAAGAACTGACTTTCAATACCAAAATTGGCGCTGATGCCCACAACAGTTCATGGGATTATTACCTTGATCCATTCCGCACAAATTACGGGAGGGTAAACAATGGAATCGGGCGGTCGAACAAATGGGTTGGATATACCTGGCTCTGGGAAAACACCCTGAACTACGCAAAAACTTTTGGCAAGCACAATGTTTCAGCATTGCTGGGAAATAGTACGCAAAAGTACGGGGGCAACAATACCTACATCGAAGGCAATGATTTTCCGGCTGATGTATCTGTTACAACAATCAATGCAGCAAATACCGTCACAGGTAACACCACCCGGGATGCCTGGGCGCTGGCCTCCTTTTTCGGAAGAGCAACCTACGATTTTTCCAGTAAATATTATCTCACGGTCAGTGTTCGTCGCGACGGATCATCAAAACTGGCACATAAGTGGGGAACCATGCCTTCATTCTCAGCAGGCTGGCGTATCTCATCCGAAAACTTCATGAAAGATATTGATGTAATCGACGATTTAAAAATTCGTGGGGGATGGGGTAAAAATGGCAACCAGGAAGGTATCCCCAACTATGCCCAATATGGCCTTATTGGCTATTCACGGGTAACACCCACCAACCCACTTTCGGGGCCAGCAACTTATCAGTATTCTTATGGCAATCCCGATTTGCGTTGGGAAACCACTACTCAGTCGAACATAGGGTTTGACCTTACCATGTTCAATGCAAGATTAACCTTTACGATGGACGCCTACATCAAAAAAACGAACGATGTACTGCTCAACGTGCAGTTACCAAGCACCTTGCCCATCACTACCATACAAACCAATGCCGGCGATATCGAAAACAAAGGGATAGAATTTGATCTGGGTGCTGTAGTGCTTGATCGGGAAATTAAATGGCAAGCTAATTTTAACATGTCGTTTAACAGAAACGAAGTAACAACCCTCCAATATACTCCTGTGTATTATTTTGGAAGAATTTACAGCAACAACTCTGATGTAACCATTGTAAAACCCGGCCTGCCACTCGGTTCGTTCTTTGGCTATATTTCAGAAGGCGTTGACTCTGAAACGGGCGATTTGATTTTCAGCGATGTTGACGGTAATGGCACCGTGAACAGCAGCGATCGCACTGTTATTGGAAATGCGCAGCCGGATTTTACTTTTGGCTTCACCAACAACCTTTCGTACAAAAGATTCGATTTGAGTGTTTTCTTCCAGGGAAGTTATGGCAATGACATCTATAATGCTACCCGCATTGATCTTGAAGGAATGTTCGACAGCAAAAACCAATCGACTGCCGTATTAAACCGGTGGACCGAACCCGGTCAGATTACAGATATACCGAGGGTAGGCAATATGGACAATGTAAGAAATTCGAGCCGCTTTGTTGAGGATGGATCCTATGTTAGATTAAAGGCACTTACCCTTTCGTATAATCTCATAGGAATAAACGATCAGGTAAAAGCCATTAAAAAATTGGCTATTTATTTTACCGGTCAAAACCTGCTTACTTTCACCAATTATAGCGGCTTCGACCCCGAAGTAAACGCTTTTGGAAACAGCGCTACCGAATTGGGCATTGACTATGGCACTTACCCACAAGCCAGAACATTCATTGTTGGATTAAATGTTGAATTCTAAACCTTACAATCATGAAAAATATATTGCAAATACTACTATCAGCGATAATTATCATATCCTTTGTTTCATGCGAAAAGTTTCTTGATTTGAAACCTGAATCGAGTGGGATTGCCGTTGAAAACGAAAGTTCCGATTCGGTTTTGTATAAATCAGCCAGCGAAGCCGAAGCTGCTCTGGCAGGGGTTTACGGCGATTTTAGAAACGAGTATTTCGAATTGGATTACTTTGTAAATGGCGATGCACAATCAGATGATGCCTACGCCGGCGCCGATAACCCGGCCAACTTCCAGATTGATGATTTCAATATTGATGCTACCAATCTAAACATAACCCGCGATTGGGCTTATTTGTATTCTACCATCGGTAAAGCCAACCTGGTTATTAACAATGTGGATGCGGTAACTGACACAGTGCTGACCGAAACAAGAAAAAAAGAAATCATTGCAGAAGCTTCATTTATCAGAGCTTACATGTATTTTTACCTGGTTCAGCTTTATAGCGATGTTCCTTTGGTGCTTGAATCAGTTGGTACCTTTAATCTTGATATTTTACCAACATTATTTCCACCAAGAACACCAGCTGATTCGGTTTATGCACAAATTATTATGGACCTTGAAACTGCATTGCCCAATGTTCCGGTAACAGCCATCAATAAAAACTATGTTACCAAAGGTGCTGTAAATGCGGTGTTGGCGAAAGTGTATGCAACTATCGAACCCCATGATTGGAACAAAGTTCTGCAATATTGCAATGCTTTAATAGACGGGCCATACAGTTTACTGCCCAACTACGATGAATTATGGGATAACATGCATGAAAATTCGGAAGAAGCAATTTTCGAAATTAATTATGAGGGAACCAGTTCAAGTGGAAACTGGGGCGTAAGTATGTTTCGGGGTATGGACTGGAAAAAATTCAATATCCCATCAAACGATTTAGTAAAAGCTTTTGATAATGAAGGAGATGAAATCAGAAAAACGTCATCGATTATTTTTGATGATGTTACGGGCAAATGGAGCGATTCAAAGTGGCCACAAAACAATTATCCCTTTATCAATAAGTGGAGGATAGCAGACTCACCAAGCCCTCAGAACTATATATTTATCCGCCTTGCCGATATCCTCTTGCTTAAAGCCGAAGCCTTAAACGAACTGGGTGATGTTGCCGGAGCTGCCGATTTGGTGAATCAAATCAGAAGCCGCGTAAACCTGCCGAATACGACAGCTTCAGGCCAGGATGCCATGCGCCTTGCCATCGAAAAAGAACGCAGGCTTGAGCTTGCCTTCGAAGGCCATCGCTGGTTTGACCTAAAACGTACAGGCAGAGCCATCGAGGTAATGAATAACGCCAAAGGCCCGGATGGCGTAACCCCACTGGGTTATAACCTTACACCTAACCGTTTGATCTGGCCGATACCTCAGGCTGAAATGGATAAAAATTCCAATTTGGTGCAAAATGAGGGGTATTAAAAAAATGGGCAGTTCACAGTCGACAGTTCGAAGTGCCAGGCTCTGCCCGTGTCCCGGGCTCAAGAATCCAAGGATTTTCAACATCTCTGCCTCGCCTACACACGAGCCACATAGTGCGGCTAGGCGAGCTCGAAAAATTGCGAAAATTGAGGCTGAATAAAGCATAAAAAGTAAAGCTATGGCAAAGATTAATGTACAACAAACAGATGTAACTATTCTTAAAATAAACGAAGACGACTATATTTCATTAACCGACATAGCAAAGTTCAAAAGTGCCGAAGCGTTCATTGTTGTTTGTAACTGGATGCGAAACCGAAATACTATTGAATATCTGGGAATTTGGGAATCATTGTACAATACCGGTTTTAAACCTATCGAATTCGATAGGTTTAGAAATGAAGCCGGACTAAATGCCTTTACCTTGTCGCCTCAAAAATGGATAGATGCTACTCATGCCAAAGGGATAGTTTCAAAATCGGGCAGATATGGAGGTACTTTTGCACATAAAGACATCGCTTTCAAGTTCGCCGCCTGGATTTCTATTGAGTTTGAACTTTACTTTATCAAGGAATTTCAACGGCTCAAAGAGGAAGAACACAAACTGCTTGGCTGGTCGGCAAAACGTGAATTGGCGAAGCTAAATTACCATATCCACACCGACGCTATTAAGCAAAATCTTATACCCAAAGAACTTACAACAAAACAAACGTCTATAATTTATGCTAATGAAGCCGATGTTTTAAATGTGGCTTTATTTGGACTAACAGCTAAACAATGGCGTGAACAAAACCCCGATTTAAAAGGAAACATTCGCGATCATGCTTCAATTAACGAACTGATTTGTTTGTCAAACATGAAAAACTTGAATGCCGTTTTTATAAACGAAAACATGGATCAAAAACAACGTTTGATTAAACTCAACCAAATTGCCATACAACAAATAAGCATTTTGCAAGACGTTGAAACCCGAAAATTTTTGAAGTAAATTGGACAAATTTGAAATTGGTAAATAATGAAAATAATTTTTAAGCTGAGTACTGTTATTCTGATTTTTGTAATTCTTTCGCAAACCATAGCTTGTAAAGAAGACAGTCCGGAAACACCTGATCCTGAACCAACAGTGGTTGCTGATTTTAGCTATGCTTTCAATACTTCCGATTTGAGGATTGTAACTTTTACAAGCTTAGCCCAAAACTATACAACACTTTCCTGGGATTTTGGCGATGCGTCGGCCATTTCAAACGAAATCAATCCGGTGCACATTTATAATTTGGCAGGCACATACACGGTTAGCCTCACAGCAATTTCACCCACAGGCATTACTGACACGGATAGCCAGCAAGTTACCATTGAAGAAATTCCGATAAGCGAAATTGGAAAAGCAGAAGTTTGGCTTACCAAAGGTGATAAATCGAAACTTCTTAGTAAAGAAGAAGAGCTGACAATCACCGAATCCGGATCGGGCTATCCTTTGCTAACCGTGGATACCGCCACAAGATATCAATCCATCGAAGGTTATGGGGCAGCACTTACAGGATCTTCTGCTTATCTGATTGATGAAATTCTGAATGCAAGCCAGCGGGCCGAACTCCTCACCGATCTTTTTGATCCTGAAGAAGGAATAGGTATTTCATACCTGCGTCTCACAATTGGCGCTTCCGATTTTTCGCTATCCGATTATACTTATGATGATATGCCGGCAGGCCAGACGGATTTTGATCTTGAGTACTTTTCGCTGGATAATGATCGCGCAGATTTAATCCCGGTATTGCAGGAAATTGTACAGATTGCACCCCAAATAGAGTTGATGGGTTCACCCTGGAGTCCGCCGGCATGGATGAAAACAAACGGAAATTTGAAAGGTGGGCAACTTAAAACAAACAGCTACAGTGTGTATGCTGATTATTTTGTGAAATACATTCAGGCGATGGCCTCGGAAGGGATTACTATTTCGGCCATCACTCCTCAAAACGAACCCCTGTATTTTACGGCTAATTACCCCTGCATGCAGATGCAGCCCATCGAACAGCTCAACTTCATTAAAAGCCATCTTGGCCCAAAGTTTCAGGCGGAGGGAATCACTACCAAAATTATTATTTACGATCATAATTGGGACAATACCAATTACCCGATCTCCATTCTCAACGACCCCGAAGCCAATGGCTTCATTGCCGGCTCTGCTTTCCATGCCTATGGTGGCGAGGTTTCGGCCATGACCACCGTTCACAGCGCACACCCAGACAAAGGTTTGTATTTTACTGAAATATCTGGTGGAGGCTGGGCCACCAATTTTTCTGACAACCTCATGTGGAATACCAGGAACATTTTTATAGGCACCGCCTTGAATTGGTCGAAAAATGCCCTGCTTTGGAATCTGGCCCTGGATCAAAACTGGGGGCCACAAAACAATGGATGCAATGATTGTCGTGGTGTGGTAACCATCAACAATCCGGGAGGACAGGTTACAAAAAACGAAGAATATTATGCCATTGCACACTTTTCGAAATTTGTACGGCCGGGTGCGGTGAGAATAGCATTTTCGCTGCCACAGGGCTTACCCGCTGTTGAAGCGGCTGCCTTCCAAAATACAGATGGAAGCAAGGCTTTGGTAGTTTGTAATAATGGGAATGGAAACAGTGCATTTGGCGTGAAGCAGGGAAACAAGTATTTCAGCTATACCGTTCCGGGAAAATCAGTTGCTACCATTGTTTGGTGATTTTTGAGTTGATCCTTGACTATTTGTAAAAGAAGAATCGAATAAATCAATATATTAAAGGAAAGCAACCAT
>JGI10211J34971_10004889_pt1 | contig 10567 bp, 5 predicted proteins | sample Etolagsediment_FD_34971 | JGI IMG/M metagenome (IMG submission 34971)
TAATCATCAATAGAAAAATCCTCAAACATACCCGCAGGAGGACCGCCGGCATTACATACGAGAATATCGAGAGTGCCGAATTCTTTCTTGATCTCTTCTACTGCACTTGCGACTTGCTCTGTATTTGTGACATCCAAAGAAATAGCTTTGACTACTCCGCCTGTCCGATTTATGATTTCATCTCTCGCACGAAAAAGATGCTCTTCGTTTCTTGCACATATTACGACCTGTGCTCCTTCTTCGGAAAGCTGCATCGCAACAGCTTTGCCAAGTCCTTTACTTGCTGCGGTAACGAAAGCCATTTTGTCTTTTATGCCAAAATCCATTTATATAGCTCTCTTAAATCTGATCCTTTATACATGCAGATAAACGCTTGACCGCTTCTTCAAGCTGTTTTTCCGATGCATAGGAAAAATTAATTCTCATATGATTTTTACTGGGATTCTCCCCATAGAATACTTCGCCGGGGACAAAAGCTACCTTGAATTTTATTGCTTCATAAAAGAGCTCTTTTGTGTCAATCTGCTCAGGGACTGTGACCCACAGGAATAAACCACCCTCAGGTTTCGTCCACGTGACTCCCATTTCTTCAGGGAAACACTCATCCATTGTAGTGAGGAATACTTCGAGTTTTTTCCTATAATATTTGATGCACTTCTCAATATGCCTGCTGAAATTCATCTCAGTGAGAAATGCAGTGCAGAGATCCTGGTTATATTTCGGGGTATTGAGAACATTTCCCTCTTTAATATTCGTCATTTTCTCTATTACTTCCGGCGCGCCAATATTATATCCTACCCTCATTCCGGGGCAGAAAAGCTTTGAAAATGTAAACACACCTATGACATTATTCGATTTTCTCTGCTGATCAAGATATAATAATGATGGAATGGATTCACCGTAATATCGCAAATCCCTGTAGGGGCTATCCTCGATTATTGGAATATCATATTCATAACTCAAGTCAAGGAGTGCAATTCTCTTTTCATAACTCATGGTGATACCTGAAGGATTCTGGAAATCCGGCACCACATAGATGAATTTGGGCTTTTTGTTTTGTTTTTCCAATGCAAGGATCTTTTCTCTGTACCCATCGACATTGGGTCCGTCATCTTCGATATCCACACCAACAAAAACCGGATTCTGAAGCTGGAAAGCCACGATCGCTCCGGCAAAAGTCGGACGGTCGATCATAACAATATCACCAGGATTCAGGAAAAGACGTCCTGTAATATCGAGCCCATGCTGCCCGGAAGACGTGATCAGTAGATTTTCCCTGGTAATCTCTATATTTTCTCTTCTCATGAAAGCAATGATTGCTTCAATGAGAGTCGATTCACCGCCAATCGGTGTGTATTGCATAATCGTTTCGATCTCTTTCTCAAGCCTGTTCTTTGAAGCGATCCGCGTTTCTTCTTTCAGGAATATATCTGGTGAGGGCAATCCACCTGCAAGTGATATGATTTCGGGATCAGTGAGCAAGCTGAATAACTTACCGATAGAATATCCACCGTAATTTTTCATAATTTCTGAAAATTTATATTGCCAGTTATCAACCATCTTTCGACCTTTCTGTCATTATTGTATTAATTCTTCATGCATATTTATTCTTAACATGATGCGCCGCCGAAGACTGCTTTAATGCCTTTTTTCATGAATGCTTTACCGTCTTTTGTTGCACGGAGTGCTTTATAAAAGATCACGTCACCGATCTTTTCTGCATTAAGTTCTCTGTCTTCTTCAGGCAGAAAATATGCTTCCATGGTATCGAGTTCTCGTGCAGTGCCGTCGCTCTCATATTTGAAAGTCATATTGGTGCCGCTTTCCAAGACTTTGAATGCATTGTTCGTCCAATTGAAACCTGCGATACCGAGATCTGGATTGATATATATATGTGCAGCGAGACTGACACCTTTAATACCGCTTTCTTTCAGTTCTTTTGCACACTGAATGAATGTCTCTGCAGTGGCGCCGTTCCCGATATTAATCTCATAAAGAGGAGATGTGCCATCCTCTCTCAGATATTCTTTCATAATATTAAGAAGCATTCGAAATTGAATTGTATTTTGAGTAGCAAGGAGCATAGAAATTTTGATGTGAAGATTAGGGATATCTCTTCCATAATAACATATCGCAACTATAGTGCTCCAGCTCGGATTAAGGAAGAAATCAGCACCCGTTGCCAGTGCTGTTCGTGTGATTCCGTCTAAATAAACAAGGTGATTGTTGTTTGCGACTTCGATTCCTCCAAAATTTCCAAAGAATGTACCTTGATTTTTCAAAATTAAAGCAGATAATCCGTTTCCAATATCAGCTCGTTCAAACTTACTTCCAGTTACTTTCTCCAATTCTACAAATCTAATTTCGGGTTGTGGAATACCAATAAGATTTGTACTGCAGAATTTTGATGCCTTCATGATATTTTCAGACATCATGAGGGTTGCCATAAGATCACCATTATACACATAATTATCAGTGAGTGCTACGACAGAAATGAACTCGGAAGGGACAAAACAGGCATCTTCTGTCTCTGCGCTTTCTGCAATCAGCTTCATCGCATGGTGCGTTACTTTTGCTCCTTGCCAGCCAGAGACCTGCGCAGTTGCAATACCGAATTTATCATTGTAGGATATGTTATTTTTTTTCTTAAAATCTTGGACTTTCGCAAATTTCTTCACTAATTTCTCTGCATCCTCGATCATATTGCCAAAACCTTTTTCCCCGAGAATGCGTTTTCTTGTTTCGTATTTCCTCATTTCTTTGATTGTTGTTACTATTTCTTTTGCTCCTCCATGATATTCCTTCAATGCATCAATTGCTTTCATTTCACTATTTGATAATAGTTGGTACTTCATGCGTGCTCCTTTTTTATATTCTATTTTTTTAATTCATATTTTTTGCGGGTTTTTAAAATTTTCATTTTTAACTTTTCTCTAAAAATTTGACTCGAATTATGTAGTCAATATTTTCTTTTTAATATGCCATAATATATGAGATGTATGTAATGATAAAGTATTTATATGATGCCAGCTTTTGAATCAGATCTGATAAAATTTCAAGAATGATCTATGGCTACTTTCGTAGTAGTTCAGCATGTATATAAAAAAAGGGGTTGAAAATCTTCAACCCCGAACATTCAAAGAATGCTACTTCATTAATATAAGTTTCTTGGTTTCTGTAAGTTCACCATTCACAAATAACGAATAAAAATACATGCCTGCTTGAAGTTCCTCTCCGTTTTCATCAATACAATTCCAATCCAAATTTTTAGATGTGGCAATTCCGGAATACAGCGATTCCACAAGCTGTCCTTTGAGATTATAGATATTCACTTCCACCTTCGAAACCTTCTTTAGATTGAAGGATATCTTTGTACGCTCAATAAATGGATTGGGATTATTCTGTAAAAGACCATAACTTTCCGGTTCAGGCATGGGGGTGACAGGAAGTAGAGTATAATTTGATTCAATATTTGAGAATGGAGATACTGTGGCTGGGCTTATAACTGTAATATAAGATTCATCCTCCAATCCTGCGCCAACAGTATGGCTCGTATCAGCTTCGGCAGCAATATCATACACGATAAAAAAATCCCAGGGGATTGTTGATATATCCTGATCAATAATATCAATAGTAGCAGTATTCCAGCTGAATGTTCCAGAACCGATTTGAGTATCTTCTTTTGAATCTAAACCATCCCATGTTCCATTCCCGTCATCTTTCCATATCTCAACTGAGGAAATGTCCTCATCATTAGCAGTTCCTGTTAAATCAACTTGTACATCTGTCCATGTAGCTGTTCCCATATCTGTATGAAAGCTCAGCTGTAACATCCCAACTCCTGTTGCTCCAGGTGAGGTTTCGTAAGGGGCAATACTTGTGCCGGTTACGGTCACCTCACCTCCTATTTCTCCTAAAACTGAATTTCCATAACTCGCATCGCTATATGCAACAACACAGTGGGTTGCATCCAGAGTTGTGGCTGCATTAAATCCAGAATTTACAGAAAATTTATATACAGAACCGTAAGAAATATCAGAATCGGATACAGCTCCTACAACTACAGAACCGTGTATAAGATTGCCCCCATCATTATAAGTAACAACAAAGTGAGTTGCATCCAGGGCTGTCGCAGAACAATATGTCGTTGCAGCGGAATTGAATACATATTCCGTTCCATAAGAGATGTTAGTATCCGTCACGGTTCCCACAATTGCTATTCCCCATTTAGGACCGAAATAATTACAATAGGCAGCTACAAAGTGAGTTGCATCCAGGGTTGTGGTAGAATTATCAATCGTTGTTTCAAAATTGAATGCATTCTCAGTTCCATATGATATTGTGGCTTCATTTCCCGTACCTGAAACAACTCCTACAATTGCAGTTCCATAGCTGCTATTGTCTTGATCTGAATAAGCAGCAACAAAATGAGTTGCATCCAGGGTTGTAGTAGAGCAATATGATGTTACTCCAGGATTGAACACACATTCATATCCGTACTCGATGTAGGTAATGGGTTCTGATATAGTTCCTACAATCGCAGTCCCGTAGCTGTTATTACCTTCATCACGATATGCAACAACAAAGTGTGTGGCATCCAAAGCTGTTGCAGAACAATAAAGGGCACCTGCTGAATTAAATACTGATTCGTATGCCCATGAGATATCAGATCCAGTTACAGTTCCCACAACAGCAGTTCCTCTATAATCATTGCCCCCATCACAATATGCAACAACAAAGTGTGTGGCATCCAAAGCTGTTGCAGAGCATGGTGCTGTTGGAGCATCGTTGAACACATATTCAGATCCATAAGAGATTGTACTTCCTGAAACGGTTCCCACAATTGCAGTACCAAACTGAGAATTACCGACATCCATATATGTAACAACAAAGTGTGTAGCATCAAGAGTTGTTGCAGAAATGTCATAAGAAGTTGCAGGATTGAATGCAGTTTCCGGACCGCAGGTGATACCATTATTCTTGTTACTATTTAATAATGTTACCACATCATTGGCATCGAAATTTTCTGTTTGTTTTTTTGCCCAATTGTTTACTCTTTCAACTGGGTGTGCGAGTAATGCGCTGAAGAATAGTGTAAACACTACAATAAATAATACTGTTCTTTTTATCATATTGACTCCTTATTATATTTCATATTATATTAATATTCCTATAATGAACTTCAAGAGGAATCAAAAAGATGTGTAGCTAAGAGTGTTTTTTTTCTATTTTTCAGGCTATCTTATGTCAAGAAAAAATTATTTGTTATAGAACATTTGAATTTTTTTTATGATTGATGCTGTCGGGAATCTCCATAAACGAAAACCGCCACAACAGCGACGGCTTTAAATATGGTGACCCTTAACCTCGATGATTACATTGAAATATACAAAGCACTTGTGGTTTGAATGAGGTTAGTACTTCGACTAAGTTACGATTATTCGTCGATCTTTATATCATCAACATAGAGGAACCAGCCTGTATCAGAAGTACACTGAATTGCTATATATATTGATTTTCCATTATACGCACTAAGATCATATTCAAATTCTGTCCATTCTATCGGTGCATTTGACACAGAACCTAAGTTTATAGTGAAATCACTGATCGTATTACCGGTTGTAGATAATTTTACATTAAAATCTTCAGGGTAACTATCACTATATGACATATAATAAAAAGATAAAATATTATGACCATCAACCGGCTTNAGTCTGGGGGTTATTAACCAGTCATCAAGTGCNGNNGAATGAGTTTGTACTCTTACTATCCAATCGCCTGAATGTGAACCGATCGTCGCTTTATACGCTTCCCATTGATAACTATCACTATTATTGTTAATAACCTTCCATGAGCCTGGAATGTATCCTTTCTCAAAACCAGTATCCAAAGTAACAGAAGGCGCTTCAGTTTCTGTATGATCATCAAGAGCTACTCCAATTATATCATCAACATAGAGGAACCAGCCTGTATCAGAAGTACACTGAATTGCTATATATATTGATTTTCCATTATACGCACTAAGATCATATTCAAATTTTGTCCATTGTATCGGTGCATTTAACACAGAACCTAAGTTTACAGTGAAATCACTGATCGCATTACCTGTTGTAGATAATTTTACATTAAAATCTTCAGGGTAACTATCACTATATGACATATAATAAAAAGATAAAATATTATGACCATCAACCGGCTTAAGTCTGGGGGTTATTAACCAGTCATCAAGTGCTGTGGAATGAGTTTGTACTCTCGCTATCCAATCGCCTGAATGTGAACCGACCGTAGCTTTATACGCTTCCCATTGATGACTATCACCATTATTGTTAACAACCTTCCATGAGCCCGGAATGTTTCCTTTCTCAAAACCAGTATCCAAATCTGCGGCGTTTAGACATGATACAATTATTATGAATAATATACATATTAATAAATTTTTATTCATTTTTACTCCAGGATTAATATTTTATCTGAAATTTAAATTCGCATTTCGCATGTCAAATATTTCAATATATTGATAATGCAATTTTTCAACACTTATATGATCCTTCTGAAATGAACCTTTTGCCACTCTACAACGATCCAGCCCAGGCATTAGCAGCAATGGGCGAATGGGGATATTATTATAATACAGAATTGAAAACCGTCTCAAAAATTAATTAGTTCAATCCATCTTATATTGCGAACAAAAAGAGTCGTCACACATGTGGCGGCTTTTTTTATTTTTTATAAGAAAACAGTGAAGAAACCAAATGAGAATCGAATCCTTCAATTCATTGATATAGGGTTAGTCATAAATTTTGTGTTTGGAGAAAAGCAAAAAGGGGCGCTCTTTATCGAACACCCTTAATTTACTTATTATAGGCTACTTACGAGATATTTCTCGCAAGAAGGGACATATGGTGACCCCAAGGGGAATCGAACCCCTATTGCAGGAATGAAAATCCTGAGTCCTAACCGTTAGACGATGGGGCCTCAAAAATAGATAATACAAATGGTGAGCCAGGAAGGATTCGAACCTTCGACTCTCGCCTTAAAAGGGCGATACTCTACCACTGAGTTACTGGCCCGTGAGTTCGCTACATTTTTGAGTGCCCTTTCCTTTGTCAAATATTTTACACTCTTACGTTACTATCGTATTTGATTTACAATGAACTAAATATTAAATATTGACAGCCTAAATAAATTCCTTAAAAATTCATCCAAGACTGGAGGACGACCTAAGGTAGGAGGTATAAAATGAAATATTTGAAGGTTCTGGGTTTAATTTTAGTCATATTTACGATTACAGCACAATTGTTCTGTGTTCCCACAATACAACCATTTCAAAATCAAAAAACACTCGAATTTGAAAAAAGAGAAGGGTGTCAATATCGCATCATTCAAACCAAAGACGAAGACCCTATCATCATTGAATATGATCCCGCACAAGTGGAAGACATTATTGTTGAATTTACCGAACAACCTTACTTTATTGAGAAGAAGAACAATCCCGATTCTCAGAGAGGCCAATCTTTTTATACTAATAGGTTTTATGAATTTGAAAATGATGTTTTAAATCTTTATGATAAAATATCAACAAACCATAAAGCACCGGTACCGCAACCGGAATTTACAGAAGGTATCTATGGAGTTTTCTTCGGAATAAATGTAAAAGTTCCAAAGATCATGATGAGTGCTATCCATGAATTGCCCTATGTAAAAAAACTGCACAAAAATAAACTCTATACCGCTGATCTGCTCGAAAGCGTTCCCCTCATACAAGCAGATTCTGTATGGTACAATTATGGAACTATGGGAGACAGCATCGTCGTCGGAGTGATCGATACAGGTATCGATTATACACACCCTCACCTTGGACGGGCATTTGGGCCGGGCTTCAAAGTAATAGACGGATACGACTTCATACACATGGACAATGATCCAATGGATGACAATGGTCACGGGACACATGTTGCCGGAATTGTCGCAGGTGACGGGTATTCTCTCAAAGGCGTTGCTCCTCATGCATTACTTATGGCCTTCAAGGTTTTAGATGAAGATGGTACTGGTACTGAATGGAAAATAATTAACGGAGTAAACAGAGCTCTCGATCCTAACTGGGATGGAGACTACTCTGATAAAGTCGACGTCATAAACATGAGTCTCGGTGGAAGTGGAGATCCTGACGATGCTTTCTATTACTGTAGATAACGCAAGCGCACTGGGTGTCATCTCCTGTATATCAGCTGGAAATTCTTACACATGGAAAAGCATTAGAAGTCCTGGCAATGCTCGAACAGCACTCACCGTTGGTTCTACGAATAAAAGTGATGAAATTAGTTATTTTAGTTCAAAAGGTCCAAATACAAAAATATTGACCATGAAACCTGAAGTGGTTGCTCCCGGAGAGGAAATATACTCACTTGCACTCAATAATGGATTCACCTTTAAAAGTGGAACATCGATGTCTGCCCCCCATGTTGCAGGTATCTGCGCACTCCTGAAATCACTCCATCCCGATTGGACACCTGAGAAAATAAAATCTGCAATTATGCTTTCTGCAAAAGATCTTAACGAACATGTTATGGCACAGGGATGTGGAAGAGTAAATGCAAAAAAAGCTGCTGAGGTCGATATCTTCGCCATACCAGCATGTGCAAGTTTTGGTCTTGACGAAACTTCGCAAAACATCTGGACTAAAACCGAAACCATAAAAATCATAAATGAATCTGACACTATTCAGGATTTCATGGTATTTTTTAGTGGAATTAAGACAGGGATCAGTCTTTCTGCAAGTCCTCAGAATTTCTCATTATCTCCAAATGACTCTACAACAATACTCATAACTCTTTCGGTCGATAATTCATCCGTTACCCCTCCTCCTTCCATAAATTGCATACATGACGGTGATATCTCAATACATACCACCAACCAGGAACTCATCTTGCCATGGTCTTTTGCAATTCAGGCAATTATCAGACTAACGTTTGATTGCCCTTTCTCTCAGTTTTTATTTGTTAATGAACATGTAATTATTTATGAATCTGAAGCAACACAGATAGGTTGTTATTCGTATGAATTTGAATCACCATTTGGATTATATGATATAATTTCTTTTATGGACAAAAACAATAGACGATATTGTGTTTTTTATGAAGATGTAAATATTCAATCTAATATTGAGTTTGAGATATTTTCAGATGAAGCTCAACATGAATTTAGATTAGCAGCTGTTGACGAACAGGGTCGACTACTTTCATCGCTTGAGAACGCAACAAATCTTAGAGAATTAATACCCCCAGATGATTTCATCTCATCAGGTATTGGTTATATTAATTATCCAAATACATGGTTTGTATCTGATATATCTGAAGACTATACATTCATTTGCGGCGAAACACAGTTCGATATAGATAACGAACACATTTGTCACATCGTAAATCATGAAATTGTACAGGGAATTACAGACGATATAACACTTTCAAATAATTCATTAGACTTCTTTGTTAAACATCTTGCTCTGAAATTTCCGCCTGGATTCAATACATATTATGTAAATATAGGAGATTACTATAAATCTGTTTTTCCCAGAATTATGATTGAGATGGGTCATTTTGCATCATCAACCATCACACAAGTAACAATAAATTCTGATTACAAATGGTCCATCCCATTATACTATAATGAAAGCACAAGTGAGTTTTTCAAAACAGGTCTTGCCCTCATAGCACAAGAAAACGACTATATCTTTGATGAAACGAAGCAATGGTACAGAACAGCACCGATCTACTCTATAGATGATAATATAGCTAGTTATCGTTTTCTAACAAATTCCTCTACTTATATTCCAGTTAATGAAGACACTTTATGTTTCGGGGAAGGACTAGTATATCCATATTTTTATTTCTCAAAATTTGATAATTATATGATCATATATCCACCACCAAATTGTTGTTTTTATGGTTCTCTTGATGAAAAACGTGAAAAAGACACCTATGAGTCCACGTTCTCAATATTCGATCAAGATAATAATTTGATTACATCAGGAATGCTGGATGAAGCTTATGAATGCATCAAAGATATTTATTTCAACAATGAGAAATATAATTTCGAAACAACTAACTCAAATTATTTCATCTCCGGTTACAATGGAATGGCTACATGCAATAACATTTTTGATATGGCTCAAGAAGATGCTTCCCCACCACAAATTACCTCTTATAAACTTTTCGATAGTAATGGCAGAATAGCTCATAGACTTTTAAAGAATGAATCAGGAATCATACAATTTTCAGGATTGGATTATAAAATAACAGGACATGATTTAATAATATTTGAAGAAGGNAATATTGTTGTCGATTCAACCCGCCTTCATTATAAAGAACACGGCAGTNATGTATGGCAAGAAGTCCAAGTAACACCAATCGTGCAGGACAGCATGATCGGCTGGCTGTATGAAGCCGATGCAACNCCTCTTACTAATTATGACAGCACTNCAATAGATCTGAAATTGTCCTTCCGTGATGACTGTGGCAATAAAACAATATGGAAAATGGAACCTGCTTTTGCTGTCGGAGATTTCCAT
>JGI10211J34971_10004890_pt1 | contig 10566 bp, 16 predicted proteins | sample Etolagsediment_FD_34971 | JGI IMG/M metagenome (IMG submission 34971)
AAGCAGCGCCCGCTGAAGCAGCACCTGCTGCACCAGCTGCACCTGCAGCCGAGATGACTCCAGAAATGCAGAAGGAAGCTGCCGAGCAGATCGCGAATGCCGATCCGGCCTCTGTCCTGTCTTTTATCGAGTTCAACACGGGCTTCAACCGTGGGATCGAGAAAAAGGCCCAGGACATGCAGGAAGTAGTCGAAGGCGGAATTGCTCCTTCCGAGGAGGAGGCTGCCCAACTGCTTGATGCGGTTGCGATGGAAGCTCCTGAAGCTGTTCTTCCTGAGGAAGCCCAGCCCGAAGCCCAGCTTGACGAAGAGACCGTTGAGGTGCTCGAAGAGCTGGCCGATGCCATGGTTGCGGAAGGCGTTAGCGCCGAGGACCTGGCTGAAGCCGCGGGCGCAGTTGAAGAACTGCAGGCTGCCGGAATTCCTCCAGAGCAGATCGTCGACACTGTTGGCGAGATGGCCTCTGAGGAAGAAGCCGCTGCTGTCGAAAAGACTGCTGAGGAAAACAAGCAGGTAATTCGCCAGCGTTTGTCCGGAATCTTTGGCGGGGAGGAATAATCATGGAAGCGCGGGAATTTTACAATGGTGTGATCGATTATGTCGAACAGACCCAGGGGATCATCAATGATCTGCAGAAGCCCGCGTTCAGTGATGACGTCCTTCAGAAGACCGCGGAGACATTAGTAGGTGCCAAATTGCTTAGCGAGGAAAGCGCTGAAGTGTTGATGCAGTCTTTCAGGGATAACCCTGATAAGGCTCTCGAAAGCCTTCAGAAAGTTGCAGCCGAGCGCAAGCCCGCGCCGCAGCCCGTCACTGAAATGATCGGGAGCCCGGCGAACATCCAGAAGGAATCCAAGCAGGTTTCCAAAGCGGATGAGGTCCGGGAATCAGACCAGAAGTTCCTCGAAGGCTTCGGTCTTATATAATCAGATAACAAGGAGACTTACGAATGGGTACTTTAGTTCCGAGTCAGATGTTCGATCACACCTTGGTTACCGTCAAGGGACCGGGCCGCCTTACGCGTCTCGATTACCATGCCGCCCCCAAAAGCGGTGAGGCGATCGCGCCGGGAATGTGCGCCTCCATTGACAGTAACGGGGAGATGATCGCAGGTGTACCCGCCGGAGCCGCAGGTAACCGTCCGATGGCGATGTTTGCCATCCAGGATACCGACGCCTTTGATGCCAACAGTGATGTCGGCAACATTTCCGGTGGAGTGCAGAGTGCCATTGTTGCAACCGGCGGATTCGAGGTTGAATCCACCGAGTTCGACAGCGGACAGACCTTCAACCCCAATGACTTGCTTAAGGATGACGGTGGAGCAAACGCCGGACGCATCACCTTGGCAGCGGTTGCACCTTATGGTGCTGTTCCGGTCATCGGGTGCGTAAGCAAGGGAGTAGACACCAACCGCGATGGCGTCGATGTGTTGTCCTTTTGGACCTGTTGGCTGCCGGCTGGTACTTAATCCCAATAAATCAAAACCTTAACGGAGGGTTCTACTAATGCAGAACTTGGATACCAGAATGGTAAACGAGACCGTCGTTAACGGCCTTACTTCCGACGACAACGCGATCCGCAAGGAAGCGCAGGACAACGTCAACAACTATCTTCGCCTGAGACAGCGTGAAGAGGGTTTCGCACGTAAGTTCTACGATGTCGCCGAAGTAACCCCAAATGACCTGGACAAACAGGTCGATACCCCGTTGCCGGTTATCGTTAAGGACATGGAGCCTAACAGTGCAGGTGCCTACACTGTTCCTTTCGGGACCACCCCGATGGACAGCAACATCACCGCACCGCGGTACCGTGTCATGTTCGACCGTGTCATGAGCCGTCGCTACGTCGCCGACGTAAACGAGTTGCTCACCTATGACATGGATATTCGCCAGATCTTCAACGATTTTATCCTCAAGGATATTCTCGGGGAAGAAGACCGTAAGTTTATGGCGGTGGCTGATGCCATCACCCAGGCTGCCGGGGTTAACACGCCGACCGCATTGCTGGCTTGCTGCCAGTGGATCGAGGCCGGTGAGCTTAACCGCCCGAACCTGGCAAACGCCATGCGCGGTCTGCCTTCAACCAATCGCCGGTTGAATCCTGCTGCAGCGTTGGTCAATAATATCACCATTTGGGATATTGTTGCCATGCAGCGTGATGAGATTGGTGGCGATTTGGCTGAGGAGCTGTTCGTCAATGGATTCACTGAGCGCCAGATCATGGGGATCAAGTGGATCATCACCATCAAGAACGACCTGGTCGACGATTGGTACATGTACATGTTCGCCGAACCCAAGTACCTCGGCGACTTCTTCGTCCTTGACAACGTGACTATGAGCACCAAGCACGAGGATTTCATCCTCAGCTTCTTCGCTTACGAGTCCGTTGGGGCAACCATCGCGAATATTGCCGGTGTTGCTCTGGCCCAGTTCACGGGTAACCCCCATAACTGGCGAACCGGCGCACTGCTCTAAGCAGGCGAAGCGGAAACGAAGCAACAGCCCCCATGACCTGGTTTCAGGTAGTGGGGGCTTTTTATCGTAACTAAGGAGGTATAACGATGCCGAAATTTGTCGAACCACTGATCGCCACCAGGATCAAAAATCCACTGAATGTGCGTAATAGCTATCGTTGGGTGAACAATGGGCTGTGTCTTGATCCCGGACAGGAAGCAATCGTTCCGTACGAAGTCTACACCGCATGCCGTCCGGAACTGCGTCCTCAGCTTGAAAATGATGTTCAGTCCGGCCGCTGCGTGATCAGCTATCGGGTGCGGGGTATCAAAGTCGAAAACGTCCAGCAGATCTCCACGGGGATCCAGATCAAGGAAAAGGGCAAAAAACCTAAACCTGAAAAACCCCAAGAAGTCGAACCGTCTACCGATGTTGTCAAGGAAGCCGGCAAGATCAAGATGCCTGAAGAAGTCACGATGAACAAGGCCATGGGTTGGGACGAGTCCAAGGAAGGCAAGAAGCCGCCGAAAGAAGGTGTTGCCCTTGCCCAGGCCCAGAACGAATCCCGGGCGCCCAAAAAGGAAAAGCCTGCTGCAGAAAAGAAGGCGTCTGCCAAACCGGCTCCGGATAAAAAGAAAGCCGCTTCCAAGAAGAAGTAGTTTTTGCGATTATAGTGCAGAAGAGATTTTCCGGAGCTCCGGAAAATCTTTTTTGTATTGGTCAAATGGAAATACAAGCCCTTTAGGGCTATATTTATAATAACCACGAAGGAGACGAACTATGTCCAATCTACTTGTCAATCATGCCGGCGGAGATCCTGCCGGATATGATGTGCCGTCCACCGGGATCAAGGTATTTGAGCCGTTCAAATCCTGCAAATTGGCGGTTTTTGTCAATGCTTCCGATGAACCCATCTACCTGGCATTAAAGGGGGTACCCGGGAATGCCACTAACCATGCAGTAGTTAGTGCCGGTATTTATCTTACGCCGAGAGGCGGTGCGTACGAGATGAACAACATGAACATGGGTTACTGCCAGGTCTGGGCTATCCATGCGGATATAGGGCAGACACATCGTCTTTGTGTCCAGGTAGCTTCATAAAAACTTAACAGCGAGGATTAAACGATGCCTATTTATAATCCAGGTGCTGGTGGAGGAGATCCTACATTCAAAGGATATTTTCTGACCCCGGCCACCTTGCCTCCCACGGGGCAGTTCGGTGATTACGCGGTAGTGAGTTCGACAAGTACTTTCTGGAGCTGGGATATTACCGGAGGCCCGGGCTGGGTCGATACTGGTACGCCGGCCAGTGCGTGGTCCCATAATACATTGCTGGGACTTCAGGGCGGCCAGGGCGGCGAATATTATCATCTAAAACTTGCGGAACATGTTGCGATGCAGACTCTGGTCGGGGGCGGTGATGCTTCAGGGCTGCACCAGCATGCCTGGGCAGATGTCCTTAAAGCCGGTTCCAGTATCGCGCACCTGGCGACCAGGAAGCATTCGGATCTCACTGAGATCGGTACCAACACCCACGCGGCCATCGATACGCATATCACTACGCCGTTCCCGCATGCAGGCACGCTTGCCCAGTTGAACAATTCTGTGACCGATGCCACTCTTGGTGACATCTATATCGATTTTAATGACCAGGCCGATAACTATGAGCTGGTGCTTGCCGATGCGTTCAAGATGATCCGGATGAATAAGGCGACCAGTGTCTATCTGTATATTCCGGCAAATAGCGCGGTGCCGTTTCCGATCGGTACTCAAATCTTAGCTAAAATGGAAGGAGCTGGCCAGGTACTGTTCGTTGGGAACTCCGGTGTCACTGTCCGCGGAATCGATAGGATATCCACGCAGTACAGAGGAGCGGCGCTTGTAAAAGACTACACAGATGAATGGACCGTCTATGGCAGCAGTGCGTAGGCATGACCACCCCCAATCTAATATATCCGACATTTTACGGGATACTGATGTCTGGAGCCGAGAGTTCCAGTAGTTCCAGCAGTAGCCTCAGTCTAAGCACTTCGAGTTCCAGTAGCAGTCTGAGTCTGAGTGTTTCAAGTAGCTCCGGCAGTTTATCGGGCAGCAGTTCAAGTTTGAGCAGTAGTTCTTGTAACGAAGAATAACATGTTAAAAGAATTAAATACAATAGCAGCTAAAAAATGGATTAACAAGGACAATCATCTGTGCGGATATTGTCTGCATTACCGCAGAAGAAGAATGGAAAGTTCAGTAGTAAATTAATAAAAATAGGAGGTGATTGTGCCTAATACACCAGTAAAGGATATGGCGGAAGAATCTGCTCTGTCTGATAATGATCTTTTATACGGATCAACGGATGAAAGCGGTGGTACTTTTTTGGACAAGAAGGTCAAAGTGTCCACGATGAGGAAAAAAGTAGGTGAAAGTATGGTGATCTATTTTACTGTTGAAGGTAATTCCAATCGGGAAAGTTATCGGACCAGGAATATCGGAGCGACCGGGGCTTACCGGTTCACGTTTATCGTGCCCGATGATTTTTTATCACTGGTTAGTATCAGACTGATCGCTAGCCCCCGTTCCGGGGCAGAAGGTTCCGGCAAAGATATTGATTTGATTTCTTCTTACGGAGCAGATGGAGAGGCCCTCAATAACCATTCGGAATCAGACACGAGTAGTACTTATCAGATTGCGGCATCGGCCGGTACCTTCGGTTTTCTGGATTTATCGTCGGTATTTACTGGGCTGGCTGCAGGTGATAGATGCGGAGTTTTTGTTGATCATAAAGCTATCGGTGGTTCAGTGGATTACTATAAAATTGAATTGAAATATAACCGAGCGTAGGAGGCTGACTATGTCAGTTACATATGAATATACCAGGGAACTTTTCGAGGGGGTTTACGATATAAACCTGCTCTATGTGGGCAACGAGTTGCTTTCGCAGTTGGAAATGCACTGTCAGATGATTGAAGAAGGAGCGTTGCTGTCGATGATCTTTGCTGAAGCGCTTTCCACTGACGATAAAACAACGTTGGACAGTATCGTTGAGGCCAGCCGGAATTTTAAATATCCGGCTACCAGCCGGGTTACGATCCTTTCTGATATTTTTAAAGCGGCTGATCAGGAACAGCAGGCACGGCTGCTTGATGCGTTGGACAAGTATTCTTCTTATCTGGTGGCCCTTGATATCGAGGACTGGGCAATGGGTAGAACGCGAATACAATTGGCGTTGACCAATGAAGATATCACCCAGGATGATTATAACTTGATCGATAGCAAGATGCCGGCTGATGAAGAGTAGCATACAATCCTTATCAGCTGTATAGTATAAAAGACAATAACTGTAAAGGAGTAGGTATGAGACAGCTTGAATTGAGAACCACCGAACTTGATAAAGGCAAAACCACTTATTTGGAGCTTCTGCAGACTTGTGTCAGAGCAGCTCCTCCGGGTGGACTTGATCTAAGTGAAATGGAAAAGAGACTTCGGGTACTGAGAGTACTTGAAGAGGCGGAAAAGGATAAAAAGAAGACTGTGGATATGGAGGATGCCGATGTGGAGACTCTGCAGCATTGTGTAGCAATGTTTCGCTGGACCGGGGTTCATGAAGAGATTCTCACATTCCTTAAATATATAAGGGATTTGAAGAGAGCCTGAGATGAGTAGAACAGTGATAATGTTGGGACAGGTGCCGTCAGTGGCCTGTTTTTTCTGTTTGATCGTGGTTACTTGGCTGATGACTTCCAAACGGGAGGTCATTCGGGGAACAACGATTTCACTGCTTTCTATGCAGATGTTTATCTGTCTAAGTTATCTGGTGCTTAATTTTGAATGGACCGCGGATCTGATATCCGGGGTATGTCAGGTGCCGTCATCTATTGAGATTCTTTGGTCGTGTTTAGAAACTGGGTATTTTGCTTGTGCAGTGTTGCTGATTATAAAGATTTATACGTTATCGTTGTATTTTTATAACTGTGAGGGAATATGCGAGAATGCCTCTGCATAATAAAAAATCTGAAGAATTCAATGATAAAGACCATGAAATCCTTGGGCTTCAAATGGAAAAGATGATGGATAAAAAGATCAACCAGTCAGAGAATAGGATATCGGAGAATATTCAGAAGATGGAGATGGATTTGAAAAAGTTCATAACCGATAAATTAAACGAGCACAGGGAAAAGATTAAAATGCAGATAGAACAAACAGTGGAGAAGGCGCTGAATAATCAGGGAGACCAGTGCCGGGATATTTTTGTCCGCAAAGATGAATTCTCTGGATTGTTTGATGCCACTAAGACTCAGCGGGAGCATGCCAGTATGAGCTTAGCAGCTGCCAAGGGAAACCTTGTAGTATCGATAGTCAGGATAATCGCCTGGATATTTATTGTCATTGGCTTTATTGTTCTGGTTTTGCTGAAGACTGGGCTGCTTAATATCGGTGGGCAGGTTCACAGTGTTCCCGAAACACAGCTCATGCATGAAAAGATAATTATGGAAGAAACTATGGAAAAGGAGCTCATTGAACCCCATTAAACTGGAGAAGGTTATGAAAAAATTTCTGGGATTATCTTTGATTTTGATCCTGTTGACTGCCGGCTGTTCCACCAATCCGCTGGTAAGACCCTTTGATACGGCCATGAACAAGACTATCGGCCCGTACTGCGAGAAAAAGCTTGACGAGGATCTCAAAGACGGAAAAGCCAGTGAGGCATTCGTCAAAGCCAAGAAACTGGAGATACGGGCGCTTCGTGAATTGATCAAGGAAGCCAAAGGAGGCTCCGATGAGTGACGTCAAAATAGATACCGATAAGCTCTTGGCGATCGTCGGGGAGGCAGCCAAGATCGAATACAAGGACATGCTGTCCCAGCTTGACGACGAGCAGCGTGAACTTTTCATGGATATAACCCTGCAGCTCCAGAGCGAATACCTGCAGTATGCTTTTGGCCCGGAAGGGGACAAACACGAACACAAAGCCAACATGGAAAGCCTGAAGAACGGTCTTGCAGCCCTGGAAGGCATCGTGGCCATCAAAGTTTACCGGACGACGATCAATATTGTCGGCAGGGTGCTCTGGGCGATCCTGAAATCAACGGCAAAGGCGGCGCTCGTATGAAACTTGTTGGCAGACCGCGGAAAAGCTATAAGATCCTGATCGGCTGCGGCGGCGGGATCTTTGGATATATTATGGCTTATTTCCTGTCCAAGACCTCGGTTGCCCATATCAAGGCCAAAGATCTGATCTATGCCGGAGGGGGCACGTCGATCGGCGGTATAAACATGCTTAACCTGGGGGCGGATAAGAATTTCACGCAACTGCATGAAGCTTTCATAGAGATGGGGGATATCTGTTTTGAGAAGAACTGGCGCAGCCGGTTCGACCCCTGGTACCCGAGCCATCCGGACAGCGGGTTGAACGAGTCACTGCAGAAAGCCCTCCATGGGCGGAGATACGGTGATATGAATTTCCCGATAATCGTGCCTACTATCGATTTCCAGCATAACAAGCCCAAGGTCTACGATAATATCATCCATGACGATGATGTCGAGCTTCTTGCCTGGGAGATCGGCCGTTCGACGGCGGCGGCCCCTACCTATTTCGTTCCCTGGAAAGCCTACATCGACGGGGGACTGCTGGCCAATATGCCGGTTATGCAGACTGCCAGTGCGTTGAAAAGCAAAAAGGGGATACCGTTCGACCGGATGGATATATTCGTCATGGGCACCGGCCATTTTCCAGGAATCAGCCGGAATATGAGGAAAGTCTGTCGCTGGAGCAAGCTGCATTGGCTGAGTCCGATGCTGAAATATCTTACTAAAGCCAACGAGATGAATTCAGATTTTATTGCCAAGCAGATCGGTTTTAAATCTTATCGCTATTGGAACCCTGTCCTGCTGGAGGAATCCTGGGACATGGACGAGCCCGAGCTCATTCCTCAGCTCGAGCTCCGCTGCGAAGCGTATCTTGAGGATTTTGAGAAAGCGTTTCTGTACTTCCTCAATCAGTAACGGGTTGACCTCCTGACGCCCTGGGGCGCAAGCCTCCTTCGGTGGAGGGGCGTTTATAGGAGTTTAACTATAAGGTGGAACGGGACATTGTTCATACCTCCTTCACCACCTTGGCTGCGGGTGATCTAGGTCGCCTGCAGCCACCTTTAATATTTCGCACATTGGTGCTACATTATAAAGAAGTTTTGTCAGAGAAAGTACCCTATTTCCTGTGACAGGATTAGGTTCAAAAAAGCGAGGTTGAAATGCCTATACCTGAAATATGTCTGGCACGAGGCGATATCGGCGGCAGCGGCGGTGTTTCCGGAGGGGCCGGGACGACCGGCCCGGCTTCCGGCCATGCCGACGGAAAAGGCGTATCCGGCGGCGGCTATCCGGTGATCGCCGTGGTCACGGAGATGAAAGTCGACCTGGAAGTCATCCTTTACGACACGCTCTGCAGTGAGGATGTCGAGGATCTCAGCAGTATCGACCACATGAAGTTCGTGGCCAAGGAGTCCTACGATGCCGCGCAGCAATATATCGACAAGGATGTCACAATAGGAACGCCTGCCAGCGATGGCAAGGTCACGATCGAGTTCGTCCCCGACGACCTGCCGTATGCCGGCATCTGGTGGGCCGGGCTGCAGGGCTTTGACGCCGATGACAACCTGATCGCGCAGTATCCGGCGTGGCTGGCCGTGGAAAAGGGCCTTACGCAGCAGTTCCGGACCAATTCTCCCATAACCCTGTCCGAGATCAGGATGGCGCTCAGGGACACCTGTCCGGACTTTAACACGCTGCTGCTCGACCTGGAGTTCTCCGATACGGAAATAGCTTTCGCGATAACCCGGCCGATCGAGGAGTGGAACGAGACTCCTCCGGACGTCCGTATCTATACGCCGGCCACGTTTCCGTTCCGGGAGGCTTGGCGCAAGGCCACCTGCGGCTACCTGCTGCAGACGGCGGCCTACCACTATGCCCGTAACAATCTGAACTACAGTGCCGGCGGTGTATCGGTGAACGATAAGCAGAAAGAGACAGAATATATGCAGATGGGCGAGAACCTGCTCGCCAAGTGGAAGGAGTTCCTGATGCGCCAGAAAGTCCAGATGAACGCCGAAGCCTGTTACGGCAGCGTGCTTTCCGGGGCGTTCCGGGGAGGCGTATACAGGCATTATTACTAAGGTGGTGCATGAGCCAGGAATTTTTCAGATTATTTGTCACCGTGACCCTGATGAATGAGAAGCTGCTGCACTGGCAGATGAATGGCAGCTTCAAACCCGCTGGGTCGGTGGATTTTTATGTCGACAAGGCCCGTAGCGGCGGTGATTGGCAGGAGATCGGCGGCCCGATCACCGACGACTGCTTTTACATGGACCCCGTCAAGTGGAACTGGAACACGGATAAGAACGCGTTCTACCGAGTCCGGTTCAAGACAGGGGCGGACTGGCAGTATTCGACGCCGGTCCAGGCCCTGGGTACCTGGACGAAACGGGATTATGCCCTGGCCAGGGAGATCTGCCGCAAGGAAACGGTGCTGCATCGCGAGGTCGGAATGCCGGGAGTGCTGCTTAAGCGCAAGGAATGGGGCCCGCCGTGTCCTGATTGCCTGGATTTTGATACCAGGGAGGTGGCTGACGGCCAATGCCCGACCTGCCTGGGAGTAGGCATAGTAGGAGGCTATTATACGCCGATCCCGGTGACGATGATCAATCCGAGCCCCGAGGTAAGTGAGCGGAACATAACCGACAAGGGCGTGGAGCAGCCGACGGCCAAGCAGGTCAGATGCATAGCTTATCCGTTTATCGAGCCCAAGGACCTCTGGTTCAACAGCAATAACGGGCAGCGCTGGAATATCCGTAAAGTGGATATTATCGCCGAACGTAAAAGTATCCCTATCCTGTATATGCTGACGATTAAGGAAGTCCCGCAGACGGATGTGATCTATTCGGACAAGGCCAATGACCTGGCTGAATCCGAGCCCGAAGAGAAGCCGGAAGGGAACGGGACCGAATATACCTGGGACGACGGCCTTAACTGTGAGGATGAATTCTGATGGCCACACCTTTACCAGAACCGCCGTGGACAATGCCGGTACAGCCGATCGAGATGGACCCATCGTCGCTGAAAAGCACTGGTGC
>JGI10211J34971_10004891_pt1 | contig 10565 bp, 10 predicted proteins | sample Etolagsediment_FD_34971 | JGI IMG/M metagenome (IMG submission 34971)
TATTATTCGAAAACAAGAGGATTTGTAGTGCCAAGAGCAGTACGCCCGTTCATAACCCACGCAGCAGCAAAGAATTACAAAACCGCGCTGTAGAAGATGGGTCTAAGTTTATTATAACTAAGCGACCAGCGATTTCCTAATCGACAAAATCAACCTGGTCGGTCGGCTTCATCCGATTGTTCGGCAGTATGAGTTTGTTCCTTCTCTTCGAAGTCTTCCCCCATACGCAACACTGGGTTGCTTTCGTAGAACTCCCGCATCTGGACCCAGTGGCTGTCCACTTGGTTTGAGAAAGTGGCAGCCTTTTCGATAAGAGCGGTGTCCTCTGGAGCCATTTCTGCCTCTTTCTTGACCCAATACGGATTCACGTCCCAGGGAAGAAGTTCCGTTTTATTTAGCGCCATAATATCACACGTAACATTCGGCATGACCATCTCCCAACCGATTGCATTCCACCCGTCCTTTCCACCAAGACCGAAGACTTCGACCTTGACTTTGCCATTTCGATACCTTTGCCATCCTTCGCCTGCGGTTACAAATTTACCTCTTGGCATATCGAGGGTATTGAAATCAATGTGCATAAGTTTCTTCTGTTGAGCGTCGATCTGCGCGTCAACCTGAATCCAACGTTGTCCATCACGATTCCAGTACTCACAGATCCAGTGATTCTCGTACTTACCGCGTCCCCAAGTGTAGAGTGCGTAGCCTGCACGGGCCCGCGCAGGAATACCTTTGTGACGCAAGATCGAACAGGTGAGTACAGCGAACTGCCTGCAGTTGACGAGAAGACGCTTCTCCTTCGGACGGTGAATACTAAGGTCTGCATTGTCGAGAGAGTTGATCCGCCAGAGCAAATCTTCAGTCTTCCGGATCTCGAATCCATTGTCCTGTGCCTTTGTAGGGTTCAGTTCGTACAGCCAGACGAGTCCTCCATGAATTAGGACTCCTTGGACTGATTCTACGATGGAGGATATTTCGTTAGGGATGCCATCAAACATCTTTTGGTGTTGACCCGGGTCCGTCCAAGGGCTATGCGTGCGATAGAAGTCCAGCATCTGTTGATACGCTCCTTTCGTGGCAGATCCCTGCGTCTGGAGCGACTGCTCAAGGGATGAGCGAGAACATCCCCAGACCAGAAGTAAGAAAAATGCTACAGCATGTCGAAATGATGCCTTCATGTCTCGTTTTCTGCCTAACAATGTTTATATGGTTTCATCATAACACCTTTGGGCCGCGAAATCGCGATGTAAGCTCACAATGCCGCATTGTAAACTCGCAACGCCGCGAGGTAAAGCAGCCGTATCCGTCAATCCAAACACGTCATCCATCTCTCTGTACGCTAACAAACCTGCGTTGCTGGTGACTAACACGCACGGATTTACATGGGAAATCCAGGATAAATTGGGATCAAGGTGTTTCTATTTCTGTTGCCGGGACGTTTGGTGTGTTGAGCGGGATCGACGGGGCTGGGATTTCTATTACTTTCATTGATTTCCATTTTCCCTGGAGGAATCTTTTTAGCAGGATCGCGCACATTACGATCCCGAATGTTGTTGTGAATATCCATAGCACGTATACCCGTGGGTTGAAGAACCTGACGGCGATGAGCGAGGGTATGGCGACGATGAGCCAGCACATCGATGTCGAGACGGCCATGACGTATCGGGTGTCTCCGGCTCCTTTGAGCGATGAGGAGAACATCATGTTGGCCCCGTTGAAGAGGTTGTGCAGTGCGACAAAGCGAAGCAGGACAATGCTTACAGGTGCGATGAGGGCGAAATCGGCAGCGTTGGCTCCGGAAGAGAACGGGAGCATGAACAATCGTGGTGCTATAACATAACCGATGGCCAGCCCAGACATGTATATCGAGGCGGTGATAACCGATGACCATGCGCTTCTTTCGGCGATATCCGGCTGACCGGAGCCGATCCGCTGGCCGACGAGTATGGAGGTCGCGATGGCACAGCCGATCATGGGCATGAACGAGAGGGACTGTATCTGCATGGTCATGGCTGAGGCGTTGAACGCGGTGTCGCTGATCTTTCCGGCGAGTGCGTGGAAGATTGTCCAGCAGGTCATCTCGAGCATGAACTGTATTCCGTTAGGCAGGCCGAAACGGATGATACGCGCAAACAGCCTAAAATCAGGTCTGGCACCTGTGAGTGTGGAGTATTTTTCGCGATATTCGGGCCTGAGGAAGAAGTAGAGGAACATCATGGTTCCGCAGGCAGCGGAGATCACGGTTGCCCATGCAGCACCTGCGACGCCCATTTGGGGGAAACCGAATTTTCCGAAGATCATGGCGTAGTCGAGAATGACGTTCAGGGCGGTCGAGGTGAGCGTGATCCACATGACCAGTTTTGTCTTGCCGCGACCGGTGAAGAAGCTCGAAAAGGCGATGGATACCATGGCCGGTGCTGCTCCGATGCACATTATGCGAAAATATGTTACTTCGAATACCTGTATCTGGGGATTGTGTCCGATGAGTTGGAAGAAGCGGCGGGCGGGAATGATGAACAACAGCATTATGATACCAGCGAGAACTGCCAAGAATACACCCTGCCAGACGGCGTGGCCAACGCGGTGGTGCCGGGCAGCGCCGGTGTATTGAGCGACGAAGGTGTTTACGTAGGCGATGGTTCCCTGGAACAGACTGATGACTGTGAACGCGGCCATTCCAGCCATCATGGCGCCGGCGATGGCGTTGGTGTCGTACCACATTAGAAACGCGCGGTCGGTGAACATGCGGAGTCCGTGGGCGCCGGTGCTCATGATCAGGGGGACGGCAATTACCATGATCTCTTTTACGCCGCCCGGACCGCGCCAACGCTGCTGGATTCTATTTTTCATCTGCTGCATATAAGTTGGGATTTGGCATATAACATTTTATATCTTAGCTTGCTTGCGCCACTGGGCCTCTTTTCTAATAAAATATCAAATCTGCCTCGCTTTGTCCAGCCGGTCGTCGAAATAATCCCGCTTACTCATTCCGTCCGCCTCGTCAGAGCCGTGTGCACCAATCATTATCGATTGTCACTGCTGGGCGATTTGCTCTACGTGGTCGTCTTCATAGTGGTCGTTGGCTTCTTTGCTATAAAACGGTTACGAACAAGACTAGTGAGCTAACAGTCTCCACCTGCCAAGTGCTCGGTCTGTTTATGCCTAAAGAAATGCTTTGCAGCTGATGTCCCACCCTATAACTGGTTATGCCTGTTTAAGCCGGATTTGGCAGAAGAACGTCGAAAGAGTGCATCCTTGATAGTTCAAGGTGAATTCTGTAAGATTATTGATGTCGTACAGAGAAAATTGTGTTCTGTAACCGTTTAAATGGGAAATCTGAAATTATCGTAGATTTGGAAGGCTTGGTTGTGTAGCCAAGTGTTTAATATAAGTGTGCCAAAGAAAGGAGATTGCGAAATGGAAATGATGCACAAATTATTTTTCCGTAGATTTTCGACAGAGGAGTTTAAACAATTCAAAGAGATATATCGGGAAGAAACAAAAAAATTGCGAAAGCGCGTACAGTTTATAGTCGGCATTATTTTGTTGGCTGCTCTTATGTTCTATTTTTTGTTCAGAGCTTTTGACCTTCAGTGGCCCTCAAGCCGTGAATTAGCAGCTTCTGTTGCGGGAGCGGCTGCCGGAGTTTTCATTATCTGGCTTGGGTCGCGTTTTTCCAAATTGAATAAGCTGTCTAAAACTCATATATTAATTTTATTTGGTATGTTTTTTCTTATATTCATACTTATAACGGTTGCGAGTAGCTCCAGGGTATTTGAGTGGGAGTATTTAGTCTACGCTCTGATTATTCTTGTAGGAGTTATCTGTTTAAACGACTCTATTCGAGAGTACTTTTGTGAGAGGTTGTTGCGTGAGCAACAGAAACAGCACTAAAGGCAAACTGTACTACCGTAGCTTGCATAAAGACCGTGAAGATTACTCTTCAGCCGCTGTGTCAGGATTATGATTTACAGTATCAAACGTATGTTCAATGAACGGGCTTTTCTTTCTTCTATGGTTTACCTTACCGTACTGTTTGAACAGTCTCGATATAGCTGTCGCGTTTGACCTTGCCTGTAGAGGTTTTGCTGAATTCGGTGATTTGTATCTCGACAAGCTTTTTTGATTGTATCTTTTCAAAACCGGCCAATTCCTGATTGGTCTGCTGGCACTCGTTGATACCTTGCCAGACGAAATCTTTAACCACCCCGGGCTGATTTTGCAACTCTTCACGGGAAAGTTTTGCCTCGGCCTGTATCCTGTCCCAATCCGGCCGAACAACCGCCTTGACCGCCTCCTGCTCAACACCCGCCGCACCCTTCTGATACCCGGGCACTACTATCAGTTCATCCACGCATTCAGCCTGCGAAAGAACCGATTCCAGCAGCTCGGGACTGACATTCTTGCCACCCGGCAGAACAATCAGATATTTCTTCCGCCCCGTAATATAAAGGTATCCATCTTCATCAAGATACCCCAAATCACCTGTATGCAGCCAGCGAACACCTGCGGTATCTGTCTCAATGGCCTCTTTTGTGGCCGCGGTGTTATTGTAATAACCCTTTGTAATGCACGATCCGCCCAGGAGAATCTCACCCTTTTGACCGGCCTTTAAGGTCTCGTTTCTTCCATTCACAACTTTTACCAACATCATCGACAGCGGCCTGCCCACCGAACCCAACTTGCGAAAAGTGTCGTTGATGCCGTAAACCGGCGAGCTTTCAGTAAGGCCGTAACCTTCGCGAATTTTGATACCTCTTGACCAAAACACATTTAAAACCCACCTTGGCAATGGAGCAGCCCCCGATACGAAAAACCTTAGTTTCTGCCAGCCCAACTTTTTCACAAGCATCTTGCCCACAAGTTTCGGGAAGAAGCGATCGGCCAACCGGACAAACCGGCTCTTTTCCTTTCGCTGGCAAAGGCCGGATTCAATTTTGCGTGCAAGAGTAGTGAACAAAGCCGGTATCGCCACAAAGAAGGTTACACTTTTTTGGCTTATCAGATTGGCGATGTCACGGTACTTGTTTGTATAGAGGTTCGTTGCCCCAACCCAAAGCGGAAGCAGCTTTCCGACGGTGAGGCCAAAAGAATGATGTGGTGGAAGGGCATGGCCGAGCTTATCGGCCGCCGTCACATGAAGTTCCTCCCGAACGCTCTGTATATTGGCAATAAGATTAATATGCGTCAGCTCCACCCCCCGCGAGTCACCCGTCGTACCGGAAGTGCACAGAATCACCGCGGTATCATCAGATTTAACTTCCGTACGGATTCTGGCCAGCAGCGTCGCAAATTGAATATCATCCACATCGGGCTTATCGAAAATCGTCATCTCGACCAGGCCGATTTCGTGATATGTTAGGATTTTTTTTAGCTGCCTTCGCAGATTTTCGTTCTGGTAGTCATCGGCCATGACTAACAGTCTCGAGTCCGCGTTGACAAGGTGCTTCTTGACACCTTCAATGCGCCTTTCGGGGTCGATTAGCACCGGTATTGCACCGGCCAGAATAGTGGCCCAAAAAGCCACGTCCCAGTCGGCGCGGTTCTTACCCAAAATCGCGATCCTATCTCCTTTTCGAATGCCTCTGGCTTGAATCAGGTATGCGCAAAATTCACGTGCTCTTTTTTTTAGTTCGCCGAATGTAAGCTTTTCGGTCCGCTGCATTCTGACGATTTCGAGACAGTCCTTCTGTGCCAATTCAGCCCTGGCCAGGGACTGATTGAAAAGGTCGATTAACGTTCGGTACTTAAGCTGGATTTCCATATCTTACCTATTGGGCCGATACAATAACCCAAACCGGCGTAGCCGTCAAACCAAAAATCCTCCGGGAGCACTATAAGTCTGGTTTTGCGAAGTGTTCATGTTTTCTATTTGAGTGGTGAGACAATATGAAATACCGGGTCTTTGGGTGGGGGGATATAGCTGGAGATTGTGCCATTGTTTGCCGCTTCACGCAGCGCCTGTTCAAATGCATATTTGTCAGCGATGGAAGATGGCAGCACGTCAAACGTATCGTGAGTCCGGCTACAGTGCTTTGACACCTTTGAAGGGCCAAGTGCATTTATTTTGTTTGTCATCTCGCTGATTATGTTTTGCTTTGACTTATCAGCGTCGCTGTGTTCGCAGTAAACATCTATAACCCGGTCTCCATTTATCCCGTAGAGGTTTTTTGCATATCCTACGCCACGGTTTTCGATTAAATCGTACATCGCTTGTGCCTGCCTGGCCGGGGACCGTCGTCCACTCGATATCGTTGCTTGAGTTAGACCGGCCGACGCCAAAATGTCTTTTAGCTTATTTACAGCATTGTCGGAAATAACAACATTCGGCTGGATGGTAACCTTAACATTTGGATGGATGGCAACCTTAACATTCGGCTGGATGTCAACCTTAACATTCGGCTGTACAGTAACTGGGTGGTTGTAAAGGTCAGGGTCGGAATGACTATCGAGGTCCTGTACGTACGCGGCCGCCATAACAAGGGCCGATAACATCAAACCGGCAATTAGCGGAAACAAAAAGCTTGGCTTAATCATACTCATATTCTCCCCTTAATCCTGAAGATAAAACGACTTGCCGGTCGTGAATACAGATAGTTAGAAACAGGCCGCTTCAGATGAAATCCACATTGAAATACCCCCGACCGGTTAAGTTTCTCTCACCCCAATTAAGTATGTGCATTATAACATTTTTGCCGCTAAAAGTCAAGGGGGGGACAAGGTTTTTAGTTGAGGAAGCGCTCCCTATGGGATAAATTCGCGGGCTATTTTTGATAGATCCCATCCCCTGAGGCTGTCGGCTCAGGGGCTGCCACCCGGCCCCTCTGCCAGGGTGGCAGGGGGAAGTGGGGTGGGCTGCAATTTTGCCAGATTGGGGGCAGGGCGGTCTTGTTGCTGCAAGGTCTTTGCCGGTAAGCAGTTATATTTTTAGCCGGCAGGAAATGTGGTGGCTGGCACATAATTTGCTAAAAAAGTGGAATACAGAGTATTATAATGGTCTGGATTTATGACACTGAGTGATATAAATGTCTTGGTTGGCCGGTCGGACTGGGGCTGGCCTGAGGCGGTGCGGAGTATATTTGCTCCGCGAGGTGTTAATTCGCTTGTAGCGGCCGATGCCGCCAGTGCTTTAGATATTATCGAGCGCCGCAGTATCCACACGGCTATTGTGGATATGGATTCTGCTCCGGCGAGCGGCCTTAGTATTATAAGGGTAATTCGGGATTACCACCCGATGCTGCCTTGTATCTTAGTATCGGGCTCGGGTGAGCAGAACCTCCTGGCGAGCGCCCTTGCCCTTGATGTTTTCAGTGTGATAGCCAAGCCGGTGGATATGAGAATATTGCAGGACCAGCTTAACAGGCTGTTTATAAAGAAGTATAATAGTATGATTTTTAACGGTTAAATGAGTTAGTAGAAAAGTTTTTGAAAGGAGCGCGACGAAAATGAAGATTCGACCATTGGCTGACAAAGTTATCGTTCAGCGTGTAGAGGCTGAGGCGGTAACGGCGGGCGGTATTGTCCTGCCGGAATCGGCAAAGGAGAAACCTCAAAGAGGCAAGGTCGTAAGTGTCGGCAACGGCAAGCTGTTAAAGGACGGCACCCGCGGCAAGATGCAGGTCAAGAAGGGCAACCAGGTGCTGTTTACGAGCTACGCCGGCACTGAAGTAAAGATCAGCGGCAAAGAATACATGATTATGGACGAGTCGGACATCATGGCGATTATTGAGGATTAGGAAAAAATCAGAATTGGGTTAAACGCACCCGTCATTTGGGGACGGGGCAAAGAAAAGTGAACAGGAGAAAGATATGGCAGCGAAAAAGATAGCCTTTGATACGGAAGCGCGGTCGGCCATTCGCGAAGGGATCAGGAAACTGGCAAGGTCGGTCAAGATTACCCTTGGGCCGTGCGGCAGAAATGTTATTTTGGAAAAATCCTTCGGCTCGCCGACCGTTACCAAGGACGGTGTAACGGTGGCCAAGGAGGTTGAACTGGAAGATTCTTATGAAAACATGGGTGCGCAGATGGTCAAAGAGGTGGCCTCGAAGACCTCAAGCGTAGCCGGCGACGGCACGACTACCGCGACCATCTTGGCTGAGGCGATATATGACGAAGGCCTGAAAAACGTTACGGCCGGTGCGGACGCCATGCAGGTCAAGCGCGGTATTGACAAGGCGGTCAATGCCCTGGTGGATGCGCTTGCCGAGATGAGCACGCAGGTCAAGTCGAGCAAACAGATTGAGCAGGTGGCTACATGCTCGGCAAACCAGGATGTTGAAATCGGCAAGACGATGGCGCAGGCGATGGACAAGGTGGGCAAGGACGGTGTTATCACGGTGGAAGAGGGCCAGTCTCTTGAAACGACGGTCGAACTGCTGGAAGGTATGCAGTTTGACAAGGGGTATTTGAGCCCTCACTTTATCAACAAGATGGAAAACATGACGGTGGTGTTTGAGAAGCCCTATATGCTTATATTCGAGAAGAAGGTTACGACGGTCAAATCGCTTGTTCCGGTTCTTGAAAAGGTAGCCAAGCAGAGTCGGCCTCTGCTGATTATCGCCGAGGACGTGGAAGGTGAGGCTTTGGCGACGTTAGTGGTGAACAAGCTTCGCGGTACGCTGCAGGTGGCGGCGGTCAAGGCGCCGGGCTTTGGCGACAGGCGAAAGGCCATGCTGCAGGATATTGCGCTGCTGACCGGTGGGCAGGCAATCTTTGAAGACCTCGGTATGCAGCTTGAAAAACTTGAACTGGGTCATTTAGGCCAGGCCAAGCGTGTCACCATCGATAAGGACACGACCACCATCGTGGAAGGAGCGGGTAAATCGGCGGATATCCAGGCACGCATCGAGCAAATCAAGAGGGAAATCGACGCCTCCACCAGCGACTATGACATCGAGAAACTTCAGGAGCGTCTGGCGAAGTTGGCCGGCGGGGTTGCTCAAATCAACGTCGGTGCGGCGACCGAAGCGGAGATGAAAGAGAAAAAGGCCCGCGTGGAGGACGCTCTTCATGCCTGCCGGGCGGCGGTGGAAGAAGGGATACTGCCCGGCGGCGGGGTTTCAATGCTGAAGGCCCTGCTAGCGCTGGATAAGGTCAAATGCAAAGGCGATGAGAAGGTCGGCGTCGATATCGTAAGACGTGCGGTCATTGCGCCGGTCAAGCAGATTGCCGTAAATGCGGGGCTTGACGGCTCGATTGTCGCTCAGAAGGTTTTGGACAGTAACCAGACGAATTTCGGTTACGATGCTATGCGTAAGGAATACGGCGATATGGTCAAGTTCGGCGTTATCGTGCCGACCAAGGTCGAGAGAATCGCTTTGCAGAACGGTGCATCGATTGCTTCACTGCTGCTGACGACGGATGCTATAGTCAGCGAGATTCCTGAGAAGAAGGAGATGCCCCCGATGCCGCCGGGCGGAGGCGGGATGTATTAGCGAGTTAAATATAGAGCGGGCCCCGATGATGGGGCCCGTTATTTTTAGGAAGGAAATTTATCGTGTTTCGATTTTTCTTTTCCGATGGTATGTCGCAGGCGACAAAAGGCCTGGCTAAAGGGAGCCTTGTATTGGGGCTTTTGCTTATCGGCTTTGGGATGCTGGTCTTTATCCTGCGGGACCTGTTTGCCCTGCTGGCGGCTGCGATATTCTTTATCGGCGGGTTCAGCGCGATTGGGTATGGGATAAAGCTTTTTATAGCAGCGCACAGGATGGGCAGGGACATCTCGAACACCGATGGTGCGTACCGCAAAAACGTGAATATCCGGGTCGAAGAACACTACGACATGTAAAAACCGGGTGCGGGCATGATTTATGTTCCCGGGGGCAGGTTAAGAAATACAGGTTGTTTTCAAACAAGGAGAAACAGATATGGGCGATAAGGGCAAAAGAGATAAGGGCAAAAGAGAACAACAGAAAAAGGCCAAGCTCAGTTCAAAGGAAAGACGAAAATTAAAAAAAGAAAAGAAGAATAAATAATCGGCCGGTGGTGAACGCACCCCGGCCGATACGATTTGACCCGGAATCCAGTTTTGGTCATTTGAATTTTGTAATTCGAATTTGTTTAGGATTTCCGTCGTTAGGCCCGTGAGGGACGCCTTGCGGCGGCGTCCTCCGTAAGGAGTCCCAAGGACTGCGGAGTGCTTAGAATTTCGGATTTCTCTTAGTCATGTAGGGTGCGATTTTCGCACCACTGCGTTGACCCTCAGTCGGACGCCAAGCTAACCTGCTGCTATGGAGAGGTGCGTAATTGCCGTTCCTGTGCAGCGTCTTGTCGCGAATCATTTTGCGAATTTCCAAATATCGCGAATCAAAAAATGATCGAATGTTCTTATGTGATCTTTAAGAATATTCTCTGTTCTCATATTTGGTCTAATGTCGAAATAATAAACACCGTCTAATGGGTTTAACTTTATGGTGTAACCCTTGAAATGTCCGGGGAGAAATGTAGCGTTAATTCCATACCTGCCCTCTACCCCTTTCCTTTGAACATCGTTTAAGAAAATAGCAAAATGAGGTGTATTTGTATCTGTTAAACGATTGAATAGAAACTTATCAATAAAGATTTT